>ODAJ014734768.1_pt1 | contig 70964 bp, 64 predicted proteins | sample 1539241 | NCBI WGS metagenome assembly ODAJ01 (sample SAMN02144231, study PRJEB22623) | gut metagenome | biome: sheep rumen | host: Ovis aries | place: New Zealand | reverse complement strand
TTCGTGTAATTCGTGTTTTTTTTATATAATCCGTGTAATCCGTATAATCCGTGGTCTTTAAATAAATTCGTGTATTTCGTGTAATTCGTGGTCTTTTTATATAATCCGTGTAATCCGTATAATCCGTGGTCTTTAAATTAATTCGTGTATTTCGTGTAATTCGTGGTCTTAGTTCGTGGTCTTGGGTATTTCTTTGTAGTCGGGGATGTCGCGTAGGAATTGGTAGGTCTGGTGGTCCAGGTCGACGCGGCAGCAGTAGTGTTGCAGGCCGTTAGAGACGATGAGGTAGGGGACGCGCAGGACGATGTTGTAGCGGCAGATTTGGTCGAAGGTGCGCTGCGAGAGTTGTATGTGTGGTGCCTTGTATTCGACGATCATCACAGGTTGGGCATGCTTGCCATAGAGCACCGTGTCGCAGCGTTTCGTCGTCTGGTTCAGCGAGAGCGACACTTCGTTGGCTAACAGTTCCTGGGGGTAGCCCTTATATTGGATGAGGTAGTGCACGAAATGTTGGCGCACCCATTCCTCGGGCGTCAGACGGATGTAGCGACGGCGCAGTGGGTCGAACACGACGGTCTGGCCCTCGTGTTGCGACAATTTCAGGTCGGCTGGTGGCAGGTTTAGCGCTTGCATGGTGCAAAATTAAAAATTAAAAGTCAATAATTAAAAATTATTTCGTACATTTGCACCATACAAATAGAATATGGTATGAAAACGAAAGAAGAAATCGTTCAGAATTGGCTGCCCAGGTATACCAACCGTCCCTTGGAGGACTTCGGCGAGTACATCCTGCTGACCAATTTTAATAACTATGTAGACATCTTCTGCGACCGCTACGGCATCGAGCGTCCCGACTATTCGGCAAACATGCGCTCGGCCACGGCAGAAGACATCACCATCATCAACTTCGGCATGGGCAGCCCCAACGCTGCCATCATCATGGACCTGCTTTCGAGCATCAGCCCCAAGGCTTGCCTGTTCCTGGGCAAGTGTGGCGGCATCAGCACGAAGACAAAGCGCGGCGACCTCATACTGCCCATTGCCGGCATACGCGGCGAGGGTACCTCCAACGACTACTTCCCGCCCGAAGTGCCTGCACTGCCTGCCTTCATGATGCAGCGTGCCGTCAGTTCGGCCATCCGCGACCTGGGGCACGACTACTGGACAGGTACGGTCTACACCACCAACCGGCGCGTCTGGGAGCACGACGATGCCTTCAAGGAGTATCTGCGCAAGACACGCGCCATGGCTGTGGATATGGAGACGGCTACGCTCTTCACCTGCGGCTTTGCCAACCACATCCCCACGGGAGCTCTGCTGCTCGTCAGCGACAATCCCATGACGCCCGAGGGCGTGAAGACGGCTGCCAGCGACCACATCGTAACGGCTAAGTACGTCGAGGACCATGTGGAGATAGGCATCGAGTCTCTCGAAATGATCAAGCAGGAGAAGAAGACCGTGCGCCACCTGAAGTTCGACTACTAACACGCGATGCGCTAAGCAAGACCTATATGGCTAAAGAATCGGGACCCTCGTACATGGACATCGTCAAGGATGTGCAGGCAGGCAAGTTTGCGCCTGTCTATCTCCTGATGGGCGACGAGGACTACTATATCGACAACCTGAGCCAGTATGTGCTCGACAAGGCTCTGGCGCCGGAGGAGCGCGATTTCAACTACGATTTGCTGTACGGTGCAGAAACTCGTGCCAACAACATCATCTCCATAGCCCGCCAGTTCCCCATGATGGCGGAGCGACGCGTGGTGATGGTGCGCGAATTCCAGGCCCTGCCGGACAAGGAAACGCTGGTGGCATACGTCAAGAATCCCAATCCTGCGACCGTCCTCATACTTTGTCACAAACACGGCACTCTCGACGGGCGTCGTTCGTTGGGCTCGGAAATCAAGAAGGCGGGCGTGGTGTTCGAGTCGAAGCGACTCTACGATCGCGAGCTGCCCGGCTTCGTCACCAGTTACATCCAGCGTCGGCAGAAGACCATCGAACCGGCAGCCGTGCAGATGCTCTGCGACCATGTGGGCAGCGACCTCAGTCGGTTGGCTGCAGAGATGGATAAACTGCTCCTGGCTATCCCCGCAAACGAGACCAGGGTGGGGGCCAACCTTGTAGAGGAACTGACGGGCATGAGCAAAGACTTCAACAACTTTGAGTTGCAGAATGCCCTTGCCCTTCGCGATGTGTATAAGGCAAATCGTATAGTGAAATACTTTGACAGCAATACGCGTACATTTGCACTGCCGGTTACGCTGTCTTCGTTGTTTAATCTCTTCTCAGATGTTTTGCTGGCCTATTTTGCTCCTTCGCAGAGCGACGATGGCATAGCACAGTACATCGGCAAGTCGACCTGGGTTTGTCGTCAGGCAATCATTCCGGCGCGCAGAAATTACTCTGGAAAGAAGGTGATGGATATAATAAGTGAAATTCGCCAGACGGATGCTAAATCGAAGGGGGTGGGGGGCTGTAAAACCCCACCAGGAGAGCTGCTGAAAGAGCTTGTTTTCTTCATTCTCCATTGATATTTTTTCTATTTGCCTCGCTTCGGCGAGGCATTTTTTTTCGCACCTTTTCCCATGAATAAAGCGATGTAGGCAAGAATGCACTCGCTGAGAATCGCGCAGAATCTTGCGCCTTATGCCTTGTGCGCGTTTGGGCCAGCCGTGCGTTTTTCCCTTGTTTTGGCGTTTTGATGATTTTGATTTCTAATTTGCCGAGTGGGCGATTCATAGTGCTAAACTTTCGACTTCTATACAGAAAAGTTAGAATTCTAAATATAGGATGCCGAATCCGTTCCTGAAGTAGGGCGATATAGAAATATAGAATGTTGAATTACAAAGGCAATCCACCCAAGGATAGAAAGCTGAATGAATATTCATCCAATAATATTCACTCTTTGTAAGCCACTGAAAACCAATACTTATGCCTTGAATATTGCGACTACTCCAATAATGCGAAGTACCCCCTAATTACGCCTTATATCCAATAGGCAGCCTTATTCCTTGCTTTATGTGCTATAAAAACTGGGAAACCAGTGCCTTATGGATTTTTGTTTGTGCAGTTTATTTATTATTCTGAATTTAGGGGATGTGAACTAGGATTCGGCATTCAGTATTGTCCGCAATCGTTCGTTTTGAGTTCAGAATATATAATTCAAACCTTAAATTATGCTTTTCGGATTTATTTTTTGAATTATAAATTTGGTAGTGTGAATTTGTTTTTATAACTTTGTATTGAGTTAGAAAACGAAAATTCAAGGGGTGCCCTCCCATCATCGACTAGAATGAAAGATCGCATTAAACAAATCATGTTGCAGGAGCGACTCAATCAAAAAGACTTCGCTGCCACTACTGGAATAAGTCCTGCTACCTTGTCAAGTATTTTCAACGGCCGTACGAGCCCGACTTTGAATCATGCTGAGGCGCTGCATCGTCGCTTCCCCAAACTCAATATGTCGTGGCTCTTGTTTGGTGAGGGTGACATGTATATCAAGGACACTCCCGATGCCTCTGGTAATCAGGACGGAACGTCTGAGGCTCAGAAGGGCGACCGGACAGCCGACGAGCAACATGCTACGGGCAGTCAGGTGACTGCTCCCAGTTTGCCTTTTGATAGCGTTGGAGGGGACCCCCATACACCGGTAATTCGTGAGGTTGTGAAATATGTTGACAAACCTCAGCGGCGCATTACGGAGATTCGTATCTTCTTTGACGACGGTACCTACGAGACTTTTCCTGGTCGGTAACCTGCTTTTTATTGCATCTTAGTTTAAGTCCAAAGGCGGAAATGTTCAATTTAATTTGGCATTTCGCCTGCTTATTCGTACCTTTGCCCCTACTTTAGTTGAATATATTATATAGGTATAATCGGATGAAAAGAACTTTTTGTGCTTTGGCGCTGGTGCTTTCGACAGCAGCAGCTATGGCCATACCGGCCAAGCCGGGACTGTGGAAGACACTTAAACTGAGTGATGGGACGGAGGTGCGTGCACAATTGCGTGGCGACGAACATGTACACTTCTGGATGACTGAGGACGGACGTCGGTTGATGATGTCGGACAATGTGCTGAAGGAAGTGGACGAAACGCAAATCTTAAGCCGTATGGCACAGCGCAAGGCTCCGATGAGCAAGGCGGGTACCCGCAAGGCTCCGCGCAAGGTGGGCATTGGCGACCGCACGCACTATGTGGGAAAGAAGAAGGGACTTGTCATCCTGGCGCAGTATCAGGACGTAAAGTTCAAGACAGCGAATAACCTTGCCAAATACAAGCGCATCCTGAACGAGGAGGGATATAGCGTCGGCGAGTTCCAGGGTTCGGTGGCCGACTACTTCAAGGCGCAGAGCCGTGGCCTCTTCGAACTGGAATTTGACGTCGTTGGGCCCTACACGATGGCCAATAAACGGTCGTACTACGGCGGAAACGACAGTGACGACAACGACAAGAACCCCGAAGCCATGATTGTGGAGGCATGCAAGGCCGCTGATGCCGAGGTAAACTTCAAGGACTATGACTGGGACGGTGACGGCTATGTCGACCAGGTGTTTGTGCTCTATGCCGGAACGGGCGAGGCCGACAGTTACGACGACGAAGCCGTCTGGCCCCACATGTACTACCTTTCTGCCTCCAGTCGAACGCAGCGCCTGGATGGGGTGACTATCGACACGTATGCCTGCTCCAACGAGGTGGAGATGTCGGGCACCATCGAGGGCATAGGCTGCTTCTGCCACGAGTTTTCGCACTGCATGGGTTTCCCCGACTTCTACGACACCTCGTACAGCGGAAACTTCGGCATGAGCGAATTCGACCTCATGGACACTGGCGCGTACAACGGCAATGCCTTTGTGCCGGCCGGATATACGGCCCACGAGCGCATGATGTGCGGATGGCTGGAACCCATCGAACTCTCTGACGAGGATGTTTCGGTGGAGGGCCTGAAGGCGCTGAGCGACGGCGGCGACAGTTATATCATATACAACCAGGCACATCCCGATGAATATTACATGCTGGAGAACCGCCAGAAGACAGGCTGGGATGCCCAACTGCCGGCACGCGGACTGATGATAACGCATGTCGACTTCGACAAGGACATCTGGAACGACAATACGCCCAATACGAAGGTAACGACGCGCGACATGAGAATGTATGGCTACAGCAAGACCAACGACCACCAGCGTTGCACCATCTTCCATGCTGACAACGACGATGACTCGAAGTACTGGAAGTATTCCGATCAATACGGGCAGTATATGTACACCAAGCAGACCCTGACGGGCGACCTCTATCCCTACCGGGGAAATGACAGCCTGACCAACGAGTCGGCTCCTGCTGCCACGCTGTTCAACAAGAATACGGATGGCACCAAGTTTATGAATCGCCGCGTGCTTGATATCAAGCAGAATACCGACAAGTCGGTTTCGTTCTCCTACAAGGCATCCGCCAAGGACGAAGAGGACGGCATCGGGGATGTGCTGAATGGCGAAAGCACAAGAATGAGGAATGGAGATGGTGAAGCCTATGACCTGAGTGGGCGCAGGGTATCTGCCGCTTCCAGGCTCTCGAAGGGCGTGTACATCATCGGCGGCAGGCGGAGAGTGGTTCGATGAGCCAGGCATAGGGCCGCCGGTGCTCCAGATAGTGGGCATCCGAGGCATGCTCGTAGGCTTCCCGTTCAAACCATAGATGGGCGTAGGCATCGTACAGACGATGCCTACGCCTTTTTTTGTTGGCAAACGGCAGGCTGGCAATGGCCCAAAGGAGGCGCAGGAGCCAGGCGGTCAGATACCAGACGTAGAAGGGCAGATACCCCATCTCGCGCATCTGGAGGCTGTGGATGCGTTCGTGGCACAGCATCTCGTCGTCTATCGTGGCATTGCCCCTGACGAACAATACGCCGCAGAGGTTCATGGCAGTGAATCCCGGCAGGGGGATGATGCTGTTTCGGATTATCTTCATCGTTTGCGGGGATTGGGTGTATGGTTTCTTTTGCGTGCAGATTGGTAGGGCACCAGTCGGGCCTGATTCAGGCTCTGTGCCAGGTTGGGCAGGTTGTCACGTTCCTCCCCGTCGAGTGGGGTATAGATTTCCAGGCTCGACTTCAGCATGGCACCTCGCGCCAGTGCCGATATCTCGTCGCGGTTCAGGGCCGAACGCCAGAAGAACAGTTCTGAGAAGCGGCGCTTCACGCTGCGGTTGCCGTAGTCGCCCACCATCACCGAGTCCAGTTGCATGCGTTCGTTCGTACGGTTTCCCTCGTTGTCCACAAAGAAGAGCGTCTGGCGCTGGGCATAGCGGTGACTGACACTAATAATGTGTCGCACGTTGTCCTCTATTGGAATGTTGCACACAATACTATCGCCCATCGTCGAACAATAGTAGGCCCGATGGTCTTTGTTAATACCGACCCAGGCCCTGCGTCCGCCCGACACGAAGGTCATCACGCGGCCACGGTCGCTACCCCGTACGCTGACACTGACGGCAAACGGGTGGGCAATGCCCTCCGGCACAAAGTTGATGGTGTTGCCTCGTGTCAGTACGTAGTTTTTCGAGGTATCGCGAGTGGGCAGCGGCTTGCCTTCGGCCAAGGCATCGAACAGCGAAGGCGGGATGGTAAGCATCATTTCGCGATGTCCGGCAGTGTTGGGGTGTCCCATGTCGTTCTCGAAGCCCGTGGGCCATCGGCCTTGTCCGTCGTCTACGGCTCCGAGCAGGTTCACCGAGGGCACGTCCCATTCCTGGATAATCAGGTTCAGCTGTTTCACGAAGGCATAGTCCCGTGCATTGTAGTCCGCCCGTCCGTAGTTGCCCATGACGACGGGCACCTTGCCGTCCTTCCGTGCCATCTCCACAAGGTGGAGCATATTGTCGCGCCAGGTCTCCATCACCTTCTGGGCACGCGTATTGTTGTGGATGCCTTCGTTGCCCAGCGACAGGCCGAAGACGACGTATCGGCCGAGGTCGAAAATCAGGTCGTTGTAGCGTCGCAACAGGTCGGCGGTGGTGTTGCCTCCGACGCTGATGTCGGAGATGGTGAAGGGGTATCGGCTCTTTCCGCTACGGGTGCGTTGCAGGAGTTGCTGCCCGTACTGATAGGCATAGCCATGATTGTTGACAGCGCCCGTTCCGTGGGCAACGGACGACCCGAATACGGAGATGCGGCATGTGTCGAGATACTGCTGTGAGGCCGTCTGTTCGGTCACCACGTCGGGATGAAGTATGGCATCGTGAGCTGCCTGCTGGGCAATGAGGGCGACGGTGCTGCTGATGCCCTTTGGCCTGTATCGCATGCCCACAGGCGACACCCCCGTCAGGGCCTCCAGCCACGTGCAGGCCGCCGTATATCGCCCGGCCGTACGGTCCAGATGGTATCCGTCGCGGTTCATGTGGTCGCCGAGTGGGGTGGTGCGCATGTTCTGTATGGCCGTCCCTGAGGGAACGCAGAAGATGAGTTCCGTGTGGTCGTTCAGGGCCCGTCCCACGGCGTTGATGATGCTCTTGTACATCGTCTCCTGGTCGTTGCCGTAGTTGGCAAAGCCCTTGTGAGTGGCGTTTTGGGCGTATGCCCACGTCTGGTGGAATCCGAAGCGTGTGTCCTTGGCCGTAGTCGTCTTTTTCACATGATGGAGCAATTCCTGCAGATAAGGGTCATAGGTGGCATACAGGCCTGCGTCCTGACTCACCTGTTGCAGGGTGATGATGTCCCAAGGTTCGTCCACGATGATGCTGTCCAGCAGCATGCCCTTTCGGTTGGTCCGTTGTCCGTCCACGACCTTGCGGTATTCGAATGCAGCTTCGCCCTGCGTGACGACGTTCCAGTGCGACTGCAGTCCCTGTCCGCCCCGATAGGCATTGCCGATAATCAGGTTGTAGCCGGCCTCGCGCCCCAGTTCGTACAGGTTCTGCTCCACGGCATCCTCGGAAAACGAGTTGCCGATGGCCAGCACTCGCAGCGTGGGCAACGACTGTGCACCGGCCGACATGTTGCACAAAAATGTTATAAAAAGGTATAAAGCGATTCGTTTCATGCTGCAAAAATACAAAATATAGCCGAATTTACTTATCCGCGACTCAAGACCTCGCTATCAAACAACTTGCTCAGGCTCCTTGCTGCGGCATACAATTCATCGGGCATCTCCGTCTCCACCCGTGCAGTCAGAATCCTCACCACCCTCCGTATCTCTTCCATCGTCCGCTCTTTGGCCTCCTCAGCCGTCATCTCGGGGAACACTTCTGGTTTCACCTCCTTATGATTCTTTTCGTTAATGCTCTTTTCCATATTTAGAACGATATTTGTAGTTTATTAAATGCGTAGCACATTTAAAATCTTCATGTTTGGGAAGGCGAGTCGGGACGCGCGATTTATGGACGGACGGAGCGTTTCTTGGTCTTCTTGCCGTTCTGGGTGATGTAGATGCCCTTTTTGTCTACGGGAAGATGGCCGTTGGTGGCGGTCCCCAGCTTGCGGCCGTTCAGGTCGTACACCGTCTCCCGGCTGTTGTCATAGGCCTTGATGTCTGCCACGGGTACAGCATCACCGATAGCGCTCTGGCGGATGACCTCGAACTCGGCCCCCGAGCTCTTGTTGGCATAGACGAGGGCACCGGGTGTCTTCTTGTCAAAGTTCAGGTACTCCATTCCGTGTTCGGCACCGCGTAGGCGGATGGTCTCTGTGGGCAACTGCTCCACCAGCATCCAGCAGGCATGGTCGGTGGTGCTGAAACTTTCCGTGGCGTTTACGTGCCATCCGTTTATCGTCATCTGGCGTACGGGCTGGCGCGTCTTCAGGGTGTAGTAGGCGGTGTACTTGTTGACCTTGCCAAACTGAAACCGATAACTGTAGTCCTCCAGGTTGTTCTCTGTCACTTCGCCCAGCGCAAAGGCATCCTCACTCTTGCCCTCCACGTAGTGGAGATAGAGTCCGGAGGCCTTGTGGCGCAGGTAGTAGTAGTTGCTCGTGGATGTGTTGAAGACGGCAGACGGCAGGTCGGGCTTGCTGGCCTCCTCCTCTGGTATGATGCCCAGTTCGGCCGCCGAGGCATAGCCCTGATTGTCGTGGGTCGACTGCACGATCAGTCGGAAATATCGTCCCACTGGGCGCGAGGGGATGTCTATCTCCTGCACCTCAGAATTGTTTTGCAATGTGCCGTGGGCAACGGGTGCGCCCCACACCGTGGAACTGGTACTGACGTAGAATTCGTATTTGGCAATGCGGCCGTTGCCCATGTCCTCGCGGCCTTGGTAGACAAACTTGGCCACCTTGTAGTACGACTTCATGTCGACTACGATTTCGTGGGGGCATGTGGGCTTCTGGGGGTTATATTGCGTGTGCCAGATGGTGCTGGGGTTCTCGTCGATGACGTTTTTGGCGGCCTCGTTTCCGCCCTGTTCGCTGCTCACGCTCAGCACGGTCCACTTGCTTTTGTCAACATACATGCCTATCACTTCCTCGTTCACGGGGCTGGGCTGCCGGTTGTCGGCGGTGCTGTAGGCCCGCACGGTGCCGCCCTTAGTCAGCTGGAACGGAGTGGTGTATGTCTTTTCCTCGCCACCGTCGATGCTGTAGTGTATGGTGGCATCCTTGTCCGTCGTGTTCAGGGTGACAGTGCCCTTGCTGGCGCTAATCTCCACGGGGGAGCACACGGGCGAAGCCACACGGGCGCGTTCGGCCAGCTGTTCGTCGGTCTGTGCTTCGGCAAGGGGAATCATCAGGAACGAGAACAGCGTCTTCGCAGCTCTGATTTTGTACTTATCCAGGACGTCGGGACCGCAACTGGCGTTGCCCAGTGCACGCTGGTAGGCATCCAGATTCACCACCGTAGGCTGGCAGAAGGGCACTTCGTTGGGGTGCTTCTTGCGGTCGTTGCGGTTGGTGTAGACCTCCTCGGCGCGCCAGTGGCCGGCGCTGGCAGCCATCCGTTCGGGGGCCACGAACAGCATGCCGCGTCCGTCGTCGTTGGTCAGAGCCATCCATCGCACGTCCTCCTTGTTGCCCGTTTCCTGAGGTTTCACGAAGTTGGTCCACTGGGCGTCCACGGTGCTGTGGTAGAGGCCTACGTGGGTGGCATCCATGCGGTCGCGGTAGCTGTCCCATGGGCCACGGCCCAGCCAGCGCATATTCTCCGTCCCAGAGGGCAGTTCGGTGCGCATGCCTATTCTGGGCAGTTCCACGCCCTTGCAACTCGGGTCGGCATTGATGTTCACAATGACCGTACCGTCGTTCAGTATCAGGAAGTGTTGCTGGACGACGAACTCGGTTTCGCCTCCGCCTTTGTACGTGTTGGTGATGTCCAGCGTTATGCTCTTGCCATCCTCGGCCTTATTCACTTCCCACTTGCCGGGGGTAAGCGTCAGGTTGCGCAGTCCCAGGTTGTCGTACGTCTCAGCCTTGCCCGCCTCGTTGTCGGTGGGCACGCGGAAAGCCCTGAACGTCAGGGGGGCCGACAGCAGTTGCTTGCCATTCAGCGTATAGTTGTGAAGCTGGCCTTCGCGGAACTGGATGGCGAAATTCGCACCCGAAATCTTCATGTTCGAGGCCGTGCCGGTGGCAGTCAGCTGCTGGTCGCTGGCAGAGGCGTAGGGCTTGCGGCCGGAGGCCTGGCGCAGCTGTATGCCCTCCGTGGCCACTTCGAAACCGGCATTGGCCCATTCCGTGTCATACTTCTGCGTGGCCGAGAATCGGATAAAGTATTCTGCCGTGGGCTTCCTTGGGTTGGCCACGATGTTCTTCACCTCGGGGATGGTCACGTCGATGCTCTCGCCGATGCCCAGACTCACGTCGTTCAGTTTGCCATTGGCCACCTCGATACCGTCTTCTTCTATCGTGTAGGCAATGTTGACGTCGTTCAGCACACGCTGTTGCAGTTTACTCGTCAGGGTGAAGGTGCCAGCCGAAGCACTCTTCAACTTGAAGGCCACGGGCTGGTATATCTTCTTCATGTTATAGCTCTTGGAGGTGGGCGAAACGTCGGCCAGTACTACGCCGTTGCAGCAGAAGTTTCCGTCGTTGGGATTGTCGCCGTAGTCGCCTCCGTATGCCCAGTATTCACCATTTCGGGGGTTGAGGGTGGAGAGGATGTCCGTCTTCTGTTCGCGTCCCTTGGCTTCGAATGTGAGTTGCCGGCCACTGGCACTCATCTTCAGTCCTTGGTCCTTCCAGTCCCATACAAATTCGCCGCACAGGGCGGGATACTTCTCGTAAAGTTCAAAGAACTCGCGCTGGTTGCCCATAGAGTTGCCCATGGCATGGGTGTTCTCGCACTGGACGTGGGGGCGTATGCCCGTCTTTCCGTTGTTGTAGTCGTTCAGTCGGTCGCGACCGATGCTCTCCATGTGACCGATGTTGCCGTACATCGTGCTTGTGACCGAACTCCACGTGCTGTTGCCCTCGTAGTGGGTCAGTCGGGTGGGGTCGAGGCGGCCGATGCTGTCCATCACACTGCGGAAGTTGTCGCCGCCGCCACTCTCGTTGCCGGCACTCCAGATGATGATGGCCGGATGATTGCGGAAGGTCAGGACGTGGCGCACGGAACGCTCCGTCATGGCCGGCCGGAAGGCTTCGATGCTCGACAGTCCCATGTTGCCGTGGCACTCCACGTTGGCCTCCGCCAGCACATAGATGCCCAGGCGGTCGCATAGGTCGTAGAGATAGGGGTTGTTGGGATAGTGGCTGGTGCGTACGCCGTTCACATTCAGACGTTTCATTTGCAACAGGTCGGTCTCCATCTCCTTCTTGGTCACGGTGCGACCTCCCTTTTCGCTGAAGTCGTGACGGTCGACGCCATGGAAAATGACGGGATTGCCATTCACCAGTAGGGCACCATCCTTGCGGACACTGACGGTGCGCAGTCCGACCTTCAGTGCGCGTATGTCAGTGGTTGCAGCGCCCTCCTTCAGGGTCAGCACCAAGTCGTAGAGCTTGGGCAGTTCGGCACTCCAGGCCGTGATGCCCGATATCTTGTCGAACGACAGGTCAAGGTCGCCGGTCTTTGTTACGCTCAGGCTCTTCGAGGCCAGCACCTGAGCACCGTCCTTCAGTTCGGCCGTCAGCGTAGCGTTCGAGGGTGTCTTTCCGCCGATGCTCACGGTCAGCTGTGCTGATGCTTCGGTGTTTTCCGAGCGCAGTTCCGTGGTGCGGAAGAAGAAGTCGTGGATGCGCGTCTTGGGAGCACTCCACAGGAAGACGTCGCGTGTGATGCCGGTCAGTCGCCAATAGTCCTGACACTCCAGGAACGAACCGCTCGTGAATCGGTAGACGCGCACCGATATGTTGTTCACCCCCTCGTGGAGCTTGTCCGTGACATTCCATTCGCTGGGCAGGTAGGAATCCTCGGCATAGCCCACGAACAGGCCGTTGACCCATACGTAGTAGCCATGCCCGCAGCCGTTGAAGCGGAGGAAAACGTCGCGCCCGTCCCAATTGTCGGGCAGGGTGAACTCGCGTCGGTACGAGCCCACGGGGTTCTTCTTCTGGTCCCTGTAGGTGAACCAACCGGGGCGGTCGGCCATGACGCTCCACGTCTGGTCGTTGTAGCTGAAGGGGTAGGAGACGTTCACGTACAGCGGTTTGTCCCAGGCCTTGCCGTTTCTCATTCCGTAAACCTGCCAGGCCGAGGGCACCTCTATGTCGTCCCAGGCCGAAGCGTCGAACGAGTCTTTATAGAAGTTGTTGTTTGCCTGTTCCGGTGTGCCCACCCACTTGAACTTCCACGTTCCGTTCAGGCTCAGCACGTAGGGCGAAGCCTCCAGCGCATTGGTGGGTGTGTAGGCCGCAGTGGCTGCAGTGGCATCCGGCACGGGCACGTCCAGCGTGTGCGCCCTCTGGCGGTTCAGGCTGTTCACATTCACGTCATCCCATTCTTTCAGGGTCTGTGCCGCAGCCATGTTTGTCAGTGCCGCAGCCAAAAGAAACAAATACGTCCGTTTCATGATTATCAGGTCTTAGGTATTACGTTTTTCAGTGCTAAATTACGAAAAATTTTCCTTGCGCGCGAAATTTCCTTATATAAATACGCGCGAAGATACAAATTTATCTTAACTTTGTAACATAAATATAATAATTAACCACGGAATCCATGAAACGCTTCGTCCTTTTTCTCATTTTCTCATGCACTCATTTCCTCGTCCTCCCGGCTTTGGCCCAGTACACACCGACACCTGAGAATCTGCAACGCCGACAGGAGTTTGAAGGCTTCCGCTTCGGCATCTTCCTCCATTGGGGCATCTACAGCACCTTTGCACAAGGGGAATGGTACCTGAACTCGGGCATCAACGGAGGCGAATATATGAAGGCCGCCGATGCTTTCTATCCCCACCGCTTCGATGCCGAGGAGTGGGTCAGTGCCATCAAGGAATCGGGGGCGCGATACATCACCTTCACCTCGCGCCACCATGATGGCTTCTCGATGTGGGACACGCGACATTCCGACTTCAACATCGTACGCGCTACGCCATTCCGCCGCGATGTCCTGCGCGAACTGTCCGATGCCTGCCAGCGCGAGGGCATACGACTGCATCTCTACTACAGCATCCTCGACTGGCTGCGGCCCGACTATCCCGTGGGCCGTACGGGACGCAAAACCGGACGGCAGCTGAGGCCCAACTATGACTCCTACTTCCAGTTCATGAAGTATCAGGTGAACGAACTCATCACCCAATATGGCCCCATCGGCGGACTTTGGCTCGATGGCTATTGGGACCACGACGAGGATGCAACGCCCTTCCAGTGGCGCATGGAGGAGTTTTATCGCTACGCCCACTCCCTGCAGCCCGACCTGCTCATCGGCAACAACCACCACATTGCCCCCTTGGAGGGCGAGGACTTCCAGATGTTCGAGCGCGATCTGCCAGGCGAGAATAAGGCCGGCCTCTCGGGACAGGAAATCAGTAAGTTGCCGCTGGAGATGTGTCAGACAATGAATGGCATGTGGGGATATAAGGTGTCGGACACAAACTATAAGTCTACCGAAGAACTCATAACGTTGCTCGTCCGTGCGGCTGCCAAGGGCAGCAACCTGCTCCTCAATATCGGTCCGCAGCCCAACGGACAACTGCCCCATCAGGCTCTGGAACGTCTGCGTGGCATCGGCCAATGGATGCGTCAGCATGGTAGCGCCATCTACAATACCCGGCGCGGCAGTGTGCCCGAGGCCGACTGGGGCGTATCTACCGAAACCGATAGCCACATCTATCTGCATGTGCTCGACCGCCATACGCGCTCCGTCGTCATTCCGCTTCAGCGCCGTCCGCGCTCTGCCTCCGTGGCTTCCAACTACGACAGCAGCACCCGTCGCCTGCATCTCACCTTGCCCGAACATAGCGGTGATGTAGACTTCATTATCGCCATCGAGAAATCAACGAAATAAGGGGGCGATTCAGACAATACGTCGATTGACCTCCAACCTTAGTATTGTCTAAGCCCCAACCTTAGTATTGTCTGAGCTCCAACCTTAGTATTGTCTAAAAGCAAACGACGCGTCGCTTGAATTCCAACGACGCGTCGATATGTTTGGTAGGAAATGTAAGTGCTGATTATTTCACAACCACCTTCACGGCCTTTTTGCCAATCTTTACGACGGCGATGCTGCCGGGACGGAGGTCGGTCTGCACCTGTGCCTGGCCGTATTCGCTGACGGACGAACCAACCTGGACACCACTGATGGTGTAGACGTTAATCCGCGTTCCGTCTTCAGCGCCCTTTATGTTCAGCACGCCTCCCTCGCTCTGAATCATAACAGCCTGGGCAGCAACGTTGATGACATCGTCCGAAATGCCCTCTTTGCTGGGCTCTGAGCTGATCCAGCACAGCGTGGCGGTGGCCACTTCGGAGTTTTCGTAGCCTGCCTTGGTGGCATATACGCTGATGGTATATGTGGCTGTCAGCGCAACTTCCCTGTTAAAGCCCATTCGGATGTCGGGGTCTGTGATTTCGTATACGTATTCAGTCCCTTCCGTCTTGCTGTAGAAGGTGAGCGTGCCGCCCGAATAGTTGATGGTGGGCGTAGCGCACTTGGGCGTGTTGGGCAGGTCTCCCTCCAACTTCACGATGCTACCGAATTCCTTCCAAGGCTCCGTGGTCATGTAGAGTTGGATGGCCGAGGGCGGTACATGCAGGGTGGAATACTTGATGTATGAGTTGCTGAATACGTTAGAGTTCGTCTCGGGGATAGTCTTAGCATAGCAGTAGAAGTCGGTGAAGTTGGGACATTCCGAGAATGCATAGCTATCGATGTTCGTGATGCCGTTACCAATGGTGATGGACGACAGGCCTGTGCAACTGTTGAACGCATTGGGGCCAACGCTGGTCACGCTGTTGGGAATGGTGATGGAGGTCAGACCCGTGCAGCCGCGGAACGCACCCTCACGAATGGTTGTCACACTGTTGGGGATGGTGATAGAGGTCAGGTTGGAGCAGAATTCAAATGCGTCGGTACTGATGATGGTCACGCTGTTGGGAATGATGACGGAACCCAGACCCGAGCAGCGGGAAAATGTTCCCCACGAGATTATCGACACCTTGTTGGGTATGGTGATGGACGTGAGGCTGGAACAGTCGGTGAAGGCATAGTTTCCGATACTCGTCACGCTGTTGGGAATGGTGACGGTGATAAGTCCGGAGCAGCCGTAGAATGCGCTCTGACCGATGGTCTCTACGCTGTTGGGAATAATCATAGAGGTCAGGCCGGGGCAGCCAGAGAATGCGAAGTCGCCGATGGAGATTGCGGTGCTGGGCAGGGTGACAGACGTCAGACCCGAGCAGCCTGTGAATGCATTGTTGCCGATGGAGGTAACGGTGTAGACGTTGCCACCATAGATGACAGATTCCGGGATTACAACATTTCCGGTATATTGATTAGGATTACTCGTAACTTCTGCAGCGTATGTCTCGGCATCATCACTCAGGTTGTAATAGATGCCATCAATCTTCGCCAAATCTGCATATACCCCCAACGGTAGAAGCATGGTCAGAAATAGGAGCATTTGTTTTTTCATAATCTCTTGCGGGCCTTATAAACCGTTGCCCATCGGCTCTTTTTGTATTAATCTTTTCAACCTTTTTCGGCCCTTGCCCGAATGCTTGAATCGATACGCAGACCTTTACAATTTTATACCTAAACGTGGTTCGCTATGCCCTCACGCAAATGGTATGTTTTTTCTTTTTTACAGAATACGATGCAAAGATACAAATAGATTTGGAATTATCAAAAAGGATTTTAGGAAATGTTCGATAGAAGTATAAAAAAGTCAGTTTCGGAGTGCGGTTAAGGCCAAGATGCTCATAAAATCCGACTTTTTATAACACAAGAGTCGCCGGCCAACAGCTTGTGGACTGTTGGCCGGCGACTCGGACATCGGGGGCACACGTGGCATAGCCCGTGGTCATTCCCACTCGATGGTTGCTGGTGGTTTAGATGAGATGTCGTAGCATACGCGATTGACACCGCGGACTTTATTGATGATGTCGTTGGAGACGCGGGCCAGAAATTCGTAGGGAAGATGGGCCCAGTCGGCTGTCATGGCATCGCTGCTGGTGACGGCACGCAGGGCTATCGGATTCTCGTAGGTGCGTTCGTCGCCCATGACGCCTACGCTGCGCACTTCGGAGAGCAATATGGCTCCGGCCTGCCAAACCTGATCGTAGAGATTGTTGTCGCGCAGACCCTGTATGAAGATGTCGTCGGCCTCCTGCAGGATGCGCACTTTCTCGCGTGTGATGGCTCCCAGAATGCGTACGGCAAGGCCGGGGCCAGGGAAGGGGTGGCGGGTGATGAGGTGCTCGGGCATGCCCAGTTGGCGGCCCACACGGCGCACTTCGTCCTTGAAGAGCCATTTCAGCGGTTCGCACAGCTGCAGGTTCATCTCCTCGGGCAGTCCGCCCACGTTGTGGTGGCTCTTGATGACCTTGCCGGTAATGTTCAGGCTTTCGATGCGGTCGGGGTAGATGGTGCCCTGGGCCAGCCACTTGGCATCCGTAATCTTTTTGGCCTCGGCATCAAAGACTTCCACGAAGTCGCGTCCGATAATCTTGCGCTTCTTTTCCGGCTCGGTGACGCCCTCGAGGTCGGCGAAGAACTTCTCCGAAGCGTCCACGCCGATGACGTTCAGTCCCAGGCATTCGTAGTCGTGGAGCACGTTCTGGAATTCGTTCTTGCGCAGCATTCCGTGGTCCACAAAGATGCACGTCAGCTGGTGGCCGATGGCACGATTGAGCAGCACGGCAGCCACACTGCTGTCCACGCCGCCTGACAGACCAAGGATGACGCGGTCCTGCCCAATCTGCTGGCGCAGTTCCTGCACCGTGGTCTTCACGAAGTTCTTCGGACTCCAGTCCTGATGCCCTCCACAGATGTCTACGACGAAGTTCTTGAGTAGCAGGGTGCCTTGCAGCGAATGTGCCACTTCGGGATGGAACTGGACACCGTAGATGTCCTGTCCGTCAGCCTGATAGGCGGCAAACTTCACCTTCTCGGTGCTTGCTACGGGGTGGAATCCCTGTGGCAATGCCGTGATGGTGTCGCCGTGGCTCATCCATACCTGGCTGTTAGGCTCGAATCCCTTGAATAGCGGACAGTTGGTGTCTATGGTAGTGAGATTGGCGCGTCCGTATTCGCGACTGTCGGCCGGTTCCACACGTCCTCCCAGCGTATGACTGATGAACTGAGCCCCATAGCAAATGCCCAGGACAGGCATTTTGCCCACAAACTGCTGGAGGTCGACCTTGAAGGCCTCGGGGTCGTAGACACTGTAGGGCGAACCAGCCAAAATGACACCAATGACACTGTCATCGCCTACGGGAAACTTGTTGTAGGGAAGAATCTCGCAGAAGGTGTCGAGTTCGCGAAGACGACGTGCAATCAGTTGTGTGGTCTGACTGCCGAAGTCGAGGATGATGATTTTTTCCTGCATGTTACTACTTTATTTATTTCTTAAAATAATATACGAACGTGGCCAGACCTTCGAGGGCTTTCTTGCCCGTTTCGTCAATCCAGATGGTTATTTTCACGGTGGTCTTGATGGCACCGCGCAGGTTCATCAGTTCCACCAGGGTGGCCGACATCGACACGTGCTGCCCCGAAAGGACGGGCTGGGCAAACTTCAGCTTGTCCATGCCGTAGTTCATCTGCCGCTCCAGGTTGTGCACATCCACAATCTGGTTCCACATTACGGGCAGCAGCGACAGGGTCAGGTAGCCATGCGCAATGGTTTGCCCGAAGGGACTCTCCGTCTTGCAACGTTCCTCGTCGACATGAATCCACTGATGGTCAAGCGTGGCGTCGGCAAATTGGTTGATGCGTTCCTGTGTTACATGTATCGAGCCACTGCGGCCCAATTCCTTTCCTTCCCACTGCTGGAAATCTTCAAAAGAGCAAATCTGTACCATAGTTTATCTAGCATTTTCCGTTTACGCTTGCAAAGATACAAACTTTTCCGTACCTTTGCAAAAAAATAGACAGATGAAACCAATTTTTATCGCTGGTCCGTGTGTCATCGAATGTGCGGACTGCATGGAAGAGGTCGCTCGCGAGTTGGTTCGGCTGCAGGAGAAGTACGATCTTGACATCTATTTCAAGGCATCGTTCGACAAAGCCAACCGCACCAGCCTGTCCTCGTTCCGCGGCCCAGGCATGGAGCGCGGATTGCAGATGTTGGCCGACATTAAGGAGAAGTTCGGCCTTCGGCTCGTTACCGACATCCATGAGAGCTGTCAGGCAGAGCCCGTGGGCAGGGTGGTGGATGTGGTGCAGATACCGGCCTTCCTATGCCGGCAGACCGACCTCCTGGTGGCCGCCTCACGGACGGGCCGCATCGTGAACGTCAAGAAGGCCCAGTTTCTCTCCGGACTGGACATGCAATATCCTGTGGAGAAGTGCCGACAGAGCGGTGCCTCGGAGGTTTGGCTTACGGAACGCGGAAACATCTACGGCTATAACAACCTGGTGGTGGACTTCCGCAACATCCCCGACATGAAGCAATGGACACCGCGTGTCATCATGGATTGCACCCATTCTGTGCAGCGCCCGGGAGGCGCCGGTGGAAAGACGGGAGGCAATCGCGAGTATGTCCCGTCGATGGCTCTGGCGGCTAAAGCCTTTGGGGCAAACGGATATTTCTTTGAGATTCATCCCGACCCCGAGCATGCCATGAGCGATGGACCTAATATGCTTTACCTGAAGGATTTCGAACAGGTGGTTAAATCTTTGATTGAATGACGAACAGAGAGATTGCAGAACAATGCCTGCGCGACGAGGCGCAGGCTATATTGAGCCTGATACCCCAGTTGAATGATGCGTTTGATCAGGCCGTGGAGTTGATTATGAACTGTCGTGGCAAGGTCATCCTGACGGGGGTCGGCAAGAGCGGACACATCGGGGCCAAGATAGCCGCTACCTTGAGCAGCACGGGCACTCCGGCTTTTTACGTCAGTCCGCTCGACCTCTATCATGGCGACTTGGGCGTGATAACCCGCGATGATGTAGTAATAGCCATCAGCCATTCCGGCATGACCGACGAATTGCTTCGGTTTATCCCCTTCCTGATAGAAGAGAACATTCCCCTCATCAGTATCACCAGCAACCCCGATAGCCTCTTGGCTCGCAACAGTAACTGCCACATTAATGCAGCCATACGGCGCGAGGCATGTCCACTGAACCTAGCACCGACCAGCAGCACCACTGCCACACTGGCAATGGGCGATGCACTGGCCTGTGCACTGATAGAACGGCGCCAGTTCAAGGAGCGTGACTTTGCCCGCTTCCATCCCGGAGGCTCTCTGGGCAGGCGATTGCTCACCCGGGCCCGCGATGTGATGCGCAGCGACGACCTCCCCGTCATAGGGCCAGATATGCCCATGGGCGAGACGGTGATACACGTCAGCGAGGGCCGTCTGGGGCTGTGTGTGATTGTGGAAGACGGAGAGGTGACCGGCATCATTACCGATGGCGACGTGCGCCGTGCGATGCAGAAACTGAAGGAGCGTTTCTTTGATGTCACCGTCAAGGAAGTGATGACGCACAATCCTAAATGTGTTAATCCCAATACGAAAATTAGTGAAATCCAGCATATACTTCAAAATAACAAGATACACGCCGTCCTGGTGGTTGACGCTCAGCATCATCTGCTGGGCATTGTCGACAACTTCAGTTGTGCCCTGTAAGGCGCAGACTGCTACCGAGGCGATACGCAAGGCAATGTCGGCTCAGGGCAATCCCGAGTTTGCAGGCAACGAGATAACATTGTTGCCCTCGGCTCGCGCTAAGTACAGCGACATGTTCCAAGCCATTCGCGAGGCGAAGCGCTTCGTGCACCTCGAATACTTCATATTCCGCAACGACAGCACCGGTCGCGCACTCCTCGACATCTTGCACCAAAAGGCAAACGAGGGACTGGAGGTGCGCCTGCTCATCGATGCCTACGGCAACTACAAGGCACCAGACCCTTGGACTTCGGACCAGATAGATAGCATACGCTCGTTGGGCATACAATTGGCCATTTTCGACCCGCTGCGCTTTCCCTGGATTCCCAATATGCTCCACCGCGACCATCGTAAGATCGTTGTCGTCGATGCCAAATCGGCTTACACCGGGGGCATGAACGTGGCCGACTACTACCTCCACGGGACTCCCCGTACGGGCACTTGGCGCGATATGCAGATGCGTATGGAAGGTCCCGTTGTGGACGAATTTGAGCGCATCTTCGAACGCATTTGGGTAGGGACGACCAAGGAGGATATGGACACTCTGCGCTATCGTTCAGATGGTCGGCCTGTGGGGGATAAACTGGTTTCCGTGGTCAATCGCGAACCCAGCCGGACGCCCCGCCAGATTCGCCAGTCCTATGTAGAGGCGCTCCGTTCGGCTCAGCACGTGGTGCGCATCGTCAATCCCTATCCCACCAACACCCACAGCGTACGGCGAGCCATGAGGAGGGCCTTGCGTCGTGGCATTCGCTTGCAGATTATGGTTTCGTCGCGTAGCGACAACCATGTGACTCCCGAGGTGATAGGCGTGCAGATGAAGAAAATGGCGAAGCGTGGAGCCGAGGTCTACTATTATGAAGGGGGATTCCACCACAGCAAACTGATGACTGTAGACCATGAGCTGGCCAGTATCGGTACGGCCAATCTTGACGGCCGCAGCATGCGCTACGACTATGAAGTCAATGCTTTTGTCTTTTCACCTGACATAGCTCAGCAGATAGACAGCATTTTCGATGTCGACCTGCAGAACTGCCAGATGCTCACGCCCGAAAACTTTCGCCAGCGCTTCTCGCTGAAGCAGCGCTTCATCGGTCGTGTATTCCAGATTCTGAAGGGATTGCTTTGATTCCTTATAATAGCAACTCGTAGAGGGTGGCCGATTGTCTGCCCTCAATCCATCTTTGCAGGATGCCGGCGGATTGATAGCCAAGGCTACTGAAAAGGGCTTGTGCCGGTGCGTTCGATGTGGCAACGTAGGCATGGAGACTGCGAAGGTGAAGCCGGTTGTTGGCATAGTCGGCCAACTGCCTGAGGGCGGCGGTTGCAACTCCCTGTCGGTGATATGCGCTGAGAACAACGATGCCCACCTCGGCCCGTAGGTGATGGGCAGAGAAATCAGTGAGGTCCACAAGTCCCACCGGTTGTCCGTCGGCTACGATGACGAGGCGCAGTTCGCCATCCTGATAGATGTCAGATTTCTGTTGTACCAGATATTGGCGCACGGTGTAGTGTGACACATGCTGGCTGTCCCCCGACGACGACCAAAGGCGTTCGTCGTTCTCTATCCGGTAGACCAGTTCCAGGTCTTCGGGTTCCAAGGCGCGCAATGCTATATGCCAGCTATCAGTTTCCATTTCGCAACTATCAACTTTTTGTTCCGCTACTTTCAACTCAATATGTCACTCGGCAGTATCATGATTCTCGTGCCTGGGTTATAGGTGCCCAGCAGAGTCGTGGGGTTGTCCTTGGCCTGTGCTATGAGGCGGTTTAGGATTTCGCCGTAGGTATACAGGCTGGTGTCGTAGACCGTGTATTGGTGTGGCGCATGAGGGTCGGTGGTGAAGACAACCCCATTGCGATTGCAGAGCTCCTGCATCTGCTGAAGCGATTCGTCGGAGCCCAGGCATAAACAGACCTCTGGAGCCGGTTGCCGATGGGGGAACAAGTCCAAAAACTTCTGCAGGGTGCGCTTTAGCATGTCGATGACGGCGCGCAGATAGACCGCAAGCCGGATGAGTTCGGACAGCAAGAAATAGCGGCGGCGGAAATGCTTGTCGAAGAAGATGAGCATAGCCTCATAGAAGACATGTACATAGCGATACGACGACTTATGTGTGCTCTCACCCTTGTAGTGAAGAATGGGCGTAGGTACGTAGGCATTGCGCCAGCCACCCTGTAACAGGCGGTAAGATAGGTCTATGTCCTCGCCGTACATGAAGAAGGTCTCGTCGAGCAGACCTATCTGGTCGAGGGCTTGGCGACGTATCATGAAGAAGGCTCCGCTGATGATCTCGATGTAGTTGGCCTCCTTGCGATTGAGGTAGCGCATATAGTAGTGTCCGAAGCGACGGCTGTGGGGAAAAAGGGCCGTCAGACCCACCATTTTGCAAAAGGCTGTCCAGGGTGTGGGCACACCTCGGCGCGACTCCCATGCGAAACGTCCGTTGCTGCCGTACATGGCAGCGCCGGTGCCTCCGACCTCGGGGTGCTGGCCGAGGTACTGTATGCAATCCGTGAGGCTGTGCTCCGTGACGATGGTGTCGGGATTGAGCAGTAGCACGTAGCGCCCTTGAGCCTGCCGGATGGCTTGGTTGTTGGCCCGTGAAAATCCGCAGTTGTCGGGGTTGGCAATAAAATGAACTTGTGGGAAACGGCCCGAGAGGTAGGCCACGGAATCGTCGGTGGAACAATTGTCTACAACAAAGACCTCGACGGAAAGTCCTTGACTGGCAGCCAGCACAGAGTGGAGGCATTGTTCAAGATAATACCTGACGTTATAACTTACTATGATTATGCTTAAATCCAAGGCTTCAATCTTTAATCCTTCACTTCATCACTTCTTCATCACTATTCTCAGTTTCCTTATCCTTCTTGGGATGTACGGTCACGAAAAATACAGCCCATAGACCGATAAGTGCCACGAAGATGCCGTTGGTCTCGTGGGTCGTCAGACAGTAGACCAGGCCGAGCACTACGGGTATGAGGGCAATGACGAGACGCGTCGTGCGACTGAAGCTTTTCTTGCTGAGCGACAAGGGGACGGCCACAAGTGTCAGCAGACATAATACTTGAAGAATGTATTGTATATCCATATCTGAATCTTACTGTTTTCTTAACTTCCGACTTGAAACGGCACGCGGTTGACGATGGAGCGTCCCAGCGTGACTTCGTCGGTATATTGCAATTGGTCGTTTTGTGCCACGCCGCGAGCAATGACGGTGATGCGCACATCGTTGTCGACCAGGCGGCGATAGAGGTAGAAGTTGGTGGTGTCGCCCTCCATCGTAGGGCTCAATGCCAGAATCACTTCCTTGACTTCGCCCGTTTGCACCCGTTCCACCAGACTCTGCACCTGCAGGTCGCTGGGGCCTATGCCGTCCATGGGCGAGATGACGCCTCCCAAGACATGATACGTGCCACGGTATTGCTGCGTGGCCTCGATGGCCATCACGTCCTGGATGTTTTCCACCACGCATACGGTGCTGTGGTCGCGACGGGGATTAGAACAGATTTCGCAGGTGTCGGCGTCGGAGATATTGTGGCAAATGTGGCAGAACTTCACCTCCTGGCGCAGTCGGATAATGCTTTGTCCAAAGGCCTCCACGGCGCGCGTGTCCTGCCGCAACAGGTGCAGCACCAGGCGCATGGCTGTCTTTCCGCCGATGCCCGGCAGTTTGGCAAATTCGTCTACTGCCCGTTCCAACAATTGTGAGGGATAGTGCTGCATTTCTCTTTATAGCGTTCCTTTCGATGAGGGTAGCTGCATGTGTTCTACATCGCGTCGGACGGCCATTTTCAGAGCCCTTGCCAGCGCCTTGAATATGCCTTCTATCTTATGGTGCTCGTTCTCTCCCTCGGCCTTGATGTTCAGGTTCATGCGAGCAGCATCGCTGAGACTCTTGAAGAAGTGCAGGAACATCTCGGTAGGCATTTCGCCGATGCGCTCGCGATGGAACTGGGCGTTCCACACCAGCCAGGGGCGTCCGCCAAAGTCGAGGCTGACCTGACACAGGCAGTCGTCCATCGGCAGACAATATCCGTACCGCTCTATGCCGCGCTTGTCGCCCAATGCCTTGGCCAGACATTCGCCCAGGCAGAGGGCCGTGTCCTCGATGGTATGGTGCTCGTCGACGTGCAAGTCGCCCTGGCACTGGATGCTGAGGTCGATGTTGCCGTGCTTGGCTATCTGTTCCAGCATGTGGTCGAAGAATCCCAGGCCTGTCCGTATGTCGGACTGGCCGTTTCCGTCAAGGTTCACGCGTACACTGATGTCCGTCTCCTTGGTCGTGCGGCGCACTTCTGCCGTGCGCTCTCCGGCATACACCACCTCGCGAATCTTATTCCAGTCGACCGTAGGGGACAGTATGAGCGATTTGCAGCCGAGATTCCGTGCCAGTTGTGCATCCGTCTCACGGTCGCCAATGACATAACTGTTGGCCAGGTCAAAATCTCCATCCATGTAAGGAGTCAGCATGGCTGTCCCCGGCTTGCGTGTGGGGCGGTTGTCCTTCGGGAAGGAGCGGTCGATGTGCTGTGCATCGAACTCCACGCCCTCGCCGTGCAGAATCTCCAGCATGAGGTTGTGCGTGGGCCAGAAGTCGGTTTCGGGATAGGAGGGAGTGCCCAGTCCGTCCTGGTTGCTTACCATGACGAACAGGTAGTCGGTATGTTGGCGCAGGAATCGCAGGGCCGATATGGCGCCAGGCACAAACTGGAACTTCTGGAACGAGTCGATCTGTTCGTCCTCGGGTTCTCGCAGGATGGTGCCGTCGCGGTCTATGAAAAGGATTTTCTTCATGCTTTGTATTGTCTTAATGCTGCCAGCAATTCGCAATTTTCCTGCGGAGTGCCGATGGTGATGCGCAGGCAGTTGCCACAGAGCACCACACGATGGCGGTTGCGCACGATGATGCCACGGTCCACAAGGTAGAGATAGATGCTGTTGGCATCCGTCACCTCCACCAGGAAGAAGTTGGCATCGGTGGGGTAGAGCCGTCGGCACAGGGGCAGTTCGGCTACGGCCGGCAACAAGTGGCTGCGCTCGGTGCAGATGGTAGTGAGCCACTGCTGCAGTTTCGGCAGGTTGTGCAACATCTCATGTGCCTGCTGCTGTGTGAGCAGGTTGACGTTGTAGGGGTACTTCACCTTGTTGAACAGGGCAATGATTTCGGGACTGGCAAAGGCCATTCCCAGGCGGATGGCAGCACAGCCCCATGCCTTGCTCATCGTGTTCAGCACGACCAGGTTGGGGTACTCTGCCAGGTCGAGACGGAAGGGCCGCTGCGAGTTGAAGTCGCTATAGGCCTCATCCACAACCACGATACCCTCGAATTCCCGGATTACGCGCTCCACCTCGTTGCGCTGCAGGCAGTTGCCCGTGGGGTTGTTGGGCGAGCACAGCCAGATGACTTTCGTCCGGTCGTCGCAGGCCGCCAGCAGTTTGTCGGCATTGAGTTGGAATCCCTCGTCGAGCAGGACGGGGCGGTACTCCACATCGTTGATATGAGCGCAAACTTCATACATGCCATACGTGGGTGCGATGGCCACGACGTTGTCCACCTTCGGTTCGCAGAAGATGCGGTACATCAGGTCGATGGCCTCGTCGCTGCCGTTGCCCAGAAACATGTGGCTGGCCGGAACTCCTTTCACCTTGCTCAGTTCGGCCTTCAGATTCTCCTGCAGCGGGTCGGGATAGCGGTTCCACGGCGCGTTGTAGGGATTCTCGTTGGCATCCAGGAAGACATGTGCCTCGCGTCCCTTGAACTCGTCGCGTGCGCAGCTGTAAGGGGTCAGGCGTTGTATGTTGGGTCGTACTAATTTTTCCAGATTCATAGGCTTTCTAATCTTAAGGCCATTGCCCGCTTGTGGGCATCCAGTTGTTCGTTCTCGGCCATCAGTTCCACGGCGTGCCCTATTTGGCGCAGCCCCTCTTCGGTGAGTTCTTGGAAAGTCACCTTCCTCTGGTAGCTGTCCAGGTTCACTCCGTTGTATGCCACCGCATAGCCGTTGGTGGGCAGGGTGTGGTTGGTGCCGCTGGCGTAGTCGCCTGCACTCTCGGGCGTCAGGTGCCCCAGGAAGACGCTGCCGGCATTCACCACCCGGGCGGCCAATTCCATATAGTTGCGTGTCTCGATGATGAGGTGCTCGGGTGCGTATTGGTTGGTCAGGCGCATCATCTCGTCATCGTTGTGCACGAGAATCATCTTGCTGTGCTCCAGAGCCTGGCGGGCAATTTCGTTGCGAGGCAAAAGGGCCAGTTGGCGTTCCACTTCGGCTTCGACCTTGGCAAGGAGACCTTCGCTGGTGGTGACCAGCAGCACTTGGCTGTCCACGCCGTGTTCTGCTTGCGAGAGCAGGTCGGCGGCCACGAAGTCGGCACGGGCCGAATCGTCGGCCAGCACCTCCACCTCACTCGGACCTGCAGGCATGTCGATGGCCACGTCGTGCAGCGAAACCTGTTGCTTGGCACACATCACAAACTGATTGCCGGGACCGAATATCTTGTACACCTTGGGAACGGACTCTGTGCCATAAGCCATTGAACCGATGGCTTGTACGCCACCTATCTTAAAGATACGGTTCACGCCGGCAATGCGTGCGGCCACCAGTATGGCAGGGTTCACCTTTCCCTCGCGGTTGGGTGGGGTGCAGAGCACTATCTCGCTGCATCCGGCTATCTTGGCCGGAGTGGCCAGCATCAGCACTGTGCTGAACAGTGGAGCCGTTCCGCCTGGTATGTACAGGCCGACGCGCTCGATGGGGATGGCCTGCTGCCAGCAGGTGACGCCCTCCGTCACCTGGCACTTCTTCGTCTCGAAGCGCTGTGCGGCGTGGAAGGTGTGTATGTTCTGGTGGGCCAACTGCAGCGCCTGCTTCAGTTCGTCGCTCACCAGCCCCTCTGCCTCCTGCATTTCTGCCTCGCTCACGGCCAGGTCGGTCAGATGTGCCTTGTCGAACTTCAGTTCGTACTCACGGACAGCCTCGTCGCCTCGCTCCCGTATGTCGCGAAGCACACTGGCCACCACATCGTTCAGTTCCGTGGCGTCCTTCGTGGGTCTGCGCAGCAGTTCTTCCCACTCCGTTTCCTTGGGGTATCTGTATGTCTTCATCCCTAATCCCTAATCTCTAATCCCTAATCTCTAATCCCTCACAGTATCATCTTCTCCACAGGCACCACCAGGATGCCCTCGGCTCCCAGTTCCTTCAGGCGACTGATGATTTGCCAGAAGCTCTTCTCGTCCACCACCGTATGCACGCTGTTCCATCCCGGTGTAGCCAGTGGCATCACCGTAGGACTGCGCATGCCGGGCAGGACGCTGACGACCTCCTCCAGATGTTCGCTGGGCACGTTCATCAGCACGTACTTCTTGTCCTCGGCATTCTTCACGGCCTCGATGCGGAAGAGCAGTTCGTCCAAGATGTGCCGTTTCTCTTCCGTCATCTGTTTGTAGCCGATGAGCAGGGCCTCGCTTTTCATCACCACTTCCACCTCGCGCAGGTTGTTGCTCACCAGGGTGCCGCCGCTCGACACGATGTCGAAGATGGCGTCGGAGAGACCGATGCCCGGACTTATCTCCACGCTGCCCGTGATGACATGGATGTCGCTCTGTATGCCCCTTTCCTGCATGAAGCGGCGCAGGATGTTGGGATAGCTGGTGGCAATCTTTCTGCCCTCGAACCACTGCAGTCCTGTGTAGTCTACGGCCTTGGGTATGGCCAGCGACAGACGGCACTTGCTGAAGCCCAGGGGACGGATGATGTCTACGTCCTCGCCCCTTTCCTCCAGTTCGTTGCGGCCCACGATGCCCAGGTCGGCAACGCCCGAGGCCACGCTCTGCGGGATGTCGTCGTCGCGCAGGAACAGTACCTCTATGGGAAAGTTCTGACTCTCCACCAGCAGGGTGCGTTTGCTGCTTGGTATCTTTATGCCTGCCTCTGTCAGCAGGTTGATGGTGTCTTCGTAGAGACGTCCCTTCGATTGTATGGCAATTCTAATCATTTCCTTTTACCTAATAAAATCGCGTGCAAAGTTAGTGATTTTCCGAGACATGACCAAATCCGTGGGCAACTTTAAGTCCTGCCCGGCCTCTCGTGCGCCACATTTCGCAAATCTCCGTATTTCCCTCGCGCGCGCATACTGACCGATTTTTCTACGAAATATCGTTAAATCGTCACGCTGACCATGTAATGCCGTCATTATCAGAAGGTTAAACGAGTGGCGATATCGGTGACGATAGGGTGAAAAAGTGACGATATGACTCGTCCTGACTCGTCCTGAAATAGGTTGATGGTTAAATGATGCAATACGTCGATTGGCCTCGTCCCACGTATGGGACACGCCCGTCCCACGTATGGGACAGATACAGACAAAGGGAGGTGCGTCGGTTATTGTGACGCACCTCCCTTTCGTTCATTAGGTTGTGAGGGTATCTGCTACTTGACCATGACCTTGCGCACCTTGCCGTCGGCCGAACGTACAATGTTCAGGCCACGCTGGGGGGCGGCGATGGCCTGTCCGGCAGCGTTGTAGCGGCAGGTGGTGGCAGACGCAGTCGACTTCACCATGTCGATGGCATCCTCGCCGGCTTTTGCCACGTGGGTGCGGGCGGCATTCAGTACCTCGCCGGTGACGTTGTCCACAACCAGCACGTTGGCATAGACGTGCTGCGGCTTGACGGCAATCTTCAGCGCGGCCTTCGTGGGCATGTTTATGGTATAGACGTCCGTGTTGATGGCACCGGCCGTTATCTGGTCGCTGCTGATGGTGCTGCCCCGGTTGGCCTGTTGGCTGTTGTAGGAACTGCCGATGACCACGTCGTTGAAGACCAGCGTGACGCTGGACTGGCCCTTGGAACCTCCGTTGCAGAAGGCATCGATGCCTTCGTCGGTACCACTGCTGGCATACTGGGCGTAGAAGTTGGACTGCTTCCACGAGGCTGAGGCACCCGTCAGGCTGTCGGCCGTGAGGACGTAGACAAGCGATACGGGATTGGTTTCGATGAGGAATTCCACGTCAGATGTGATGTCGACGGCCGTCTGGTTCTCGTTCCAGAGGGCAGAGACCTTGGCCTCCACCTCGGCGGGCTGGCTGTTCATCTCCAGGAAGGCATCCTCGATGCCGTATTCTGCCTGGCCAAATCCATAGAAGGGGTCGGCCTCGGCCTTACGGTCAATCATGCAGCCGGGGGCACCTGAGAGCCCCAACATGGGATAGTTGGCATAGTACATGGGGTCGGAAGAGTTGTACTTGTGGAAGGCGATGCCGATGAAGTTGTCGGGGTACTTTTCCTTCATGTATTCCATGCCGACCCATCCGCGCGTACACCATCCGCAGCCCGTGCCCGTGAACTCTTCGATGACGGTGTTGCGCTGTACCATGCGGGAGAGGTTCTTCAGCAAACCCTTAATCTGAGCGCTCTCGGTGTAGTCCTGGCCATTCACCTTCTTTACCGTGATGTCGACATCGTAGCGCCCTATCTGGGCAGGCGATGTGCCGGTGAGGAGGAAGGTGGTGGACTTGTTGAGGCCGGTCTCCAGAGCTTCGGGCAGGGTGATGTGCTGCATCTCCGACTTGCCGTCGGCGGTGACCTCAACATCCAGATTCTTAATCTCCTTGGCACTGCTGCCCACGGCTTCTACATACAGGGAATAGGGGCTGTTGGGCAATTGTACAGACTGGCCTGCAGCGGTCAGCTGGATGCTGTAGTCGGGCAGTTGGATGCCACTGATGAACACCTGCAGAGGGGATGCGCCGAACTGGTTGCTGTAGTCGGCCCAACCACTGGCTTCGCCATTCTGGGTGTACTGAAGCAGAAGCCCGTTCTGGACGGATGTGCTGCCAGTGGCGATGGGGTAGGCGACGGAGCAGGTGAACGTGTAGCCGGCGTAGAATCCTTCAGCAGGTACGGGGACAGCCTCGTCGAAGGCTACGGCAAAGTACTCACCCTCAACGAAAGGACCTGCGGCAGTGGCTTTTGCCAAGTCGTTGCCGTTGAGGTCGCTGCGCACCCATGCGCTGACGTCCTTCATGCCCTCGTCCAGGACGGGGATGTTGATGCCGCTGATGGTAGCTCCCTTGAAGGTGTCGCTTCCAGGGATGTAGATGGCAATGTCGAACTTCACGTTTGTTGCATTCACGCCCAGACCTTCCCAACCAGAGGTGGTGCCATAGCCAAAGACCTCAGCACCATCGAGGCTGGCCACCTTGGCCGGAGCACGACGAACGTGTTTGGTTTGGAACTTGCTGGCAGGATTCATCTGCAGCGTTTGTGCCTGCGCACCGAATGTTGCGAGTGCGAGGCAGAAGATAGTAAGTAATCGTTTTACCATAATGTTAAAATGTTAAAAAGTTAAAATGTTAAAATGTTAAAATGTTAAAATGTTAAAATGTTAAAGGGGTGAAATGTGATTATTTGTGTTTGCGGTTGAGCAGGAACGAGGGGCATACGCGCAGGTAGACGCCGAAGGCCAAGGGCATGGCCGAGGTCTGGCGGCTGTTGTAGCTGAAGAGGTCGAGGCGTGCGCCCAGGCGGTAGGCGGGGGTGAAGACGTAGGTGTACCCCAGAGAGGCATAGAAGGTGTGCATGCGGGTGAAGGTCTCGCCGGGATAGCGTGTGCTGAGGGTGCCGAAGAAGGGTGAGCCATAGAGATTGGCAAAACGGCGTGGGGCACAGACGTAGCCTACCTCGGCATCCAGTCCGCGCAGCATCTGTGCCTGAACGGCGGTGTGCAGGGCCAGGCCCGTGTCGTAGGGCCAGAGGGTGCCGTGCTGTTGCCACGAGCCGAGCAGGTTGGCTTCGGCACGCAGATGGTTGAGCACACGCTGGCGAACGGGACGGTAGCGCATGCGCAGGCCGATGGCACCGTTCATCACCGTCTGCACCCCCATGTCGGTGGTGTCCAATTCGCCGCCCCGGTGCTGCAGGATGACCTGAATGGGAGTTTCCCACTGCAGGCGGCGGCTGCGGTCGCGGTTCCACAGGATGGTGGAGTTCATGCCCACGGTGAACGCCTCCTGGTGGGTGTCGAGGTTGAAGATATAGCTTTGCCAGTTCAGCCACAGGTCGAGGTGGACGTGACGGCGGTCGAGCAGCAGTTGGAAACCCATCTCGGGGTCGGCGGACAGGTTCTGTTCGGGATTGAACAGGGGCAGTACGAGTCCGTGGTTCTGTGCTCCGTAGATGTCGCCCAAGACGAGGGTCAGGTGGCGGAAGTCGGCCTGTGCCCGCAGGTAGGGTAGGGCGTGCACTCCGTGGGTGTGTTGGTTGCCCTTCCAGCGCACGATGTCGTGATAGGCATAGTTGGGATAGCGGTTGGCTCCGTCGTAGAGCATCAGGTGTGCACCGGCCTCGATGCGGATTTGCCGGATTGGGGTGTAGGTCAGTTTCGGCTGCAGCCAGGCACCGGGCAGTGTGTAGCCCTTGGCCACGCGACTGCTCAGTTCGTCGTTCTGGAAGAAGGCCAAGGCATTGACCTCAGCCTTCAGGGCGCCCACCTCCGTAGAGTCGATGCGATAGCGGTCGATGCACAGTGTGTCCCACACTTCAGCCTGGAGGGTGAAGAACGAAGCGTGAAGAACTAAGGCAGCGAACAAACGTTTCATTTCTTCATTCCTTTATAAATAAGGTATATAACTACGAAGGCACCCAGCAGGAGCATGGCCACCTTCAGGTACGCGGCGTATTCGTTCACCTTGCTGTCCAGTTGGTCGTAGGGCACCACGCTGGCCAGATAGTAGCCGATGGCTGCCAGGATGCTGTTCCACAGGGCGGCCCCCAGCGACGTATAGAATACGAAACGCCCCAGGGACATGCGCGACAGTCCGGCCGGTATGCTGATGAGTTGGCGCACGGCGGGCACCAGTCGGCCCACAAAGGTGCCGATGGCACCATGGCGGTCGAAGTATTCCTCGGCTATGCGCACCTTCTCCTCGTCAATCAGGCACATGTGCCCCAGCCGGCTGTTGGCAAAGCGGTAGACAATGGGGCGCCCGAGGGTGAGTGCCAGGAAGTAGTTGACCAGGGCTCCGACGATGGCTCCCATGGTGGCGAAGACGATAACCAGAAATACATTCAGGTCGTTGCCGCTGGCCGCCAGATAGGCAGCAGGTGGCACCACCACCTCGCTGGGGAAGGGGATGAAACTGCTCTCGATGGCCATCAGCAGCGTGATGACCCAGTAGTTGAGGTGCTCCAGGCACCAGGCTATGAAAGGTAGACTTTGCATGTATGGTACGTTTTTATATGAATCTCTTCTTGAAGATATACTTGTCGGCGAAGACCCATCGCAGCCAGGCTGCCGTGTCCCAGAGGGGGACGAGATGGAGCAGCAGGGGCAGCGACGCGATGATGGACGGTTCGCCGATGGACTTCAGATGGCGGTTGAACGAGAAGGTGATATACCCCATGTACATGAGCCACACGAGGAGCGACAGGCCCACGGCAATGTAGTTGTGATATATCAGGCCCAATACCACGATGGCGGCAATCAGCAGGGTGCAGACCCAGGGGAGGACAGCTGCGAGGCAATACGTCAGGCGGTAGCTGAAGGTGTGGCGGAAGTGGCGGCGCGTCTCCATGAAGAAGAGGCGTTCGCGACTCCACCAGTCGGGATTGCGTGGCGTGTCTTGCAATATGATGGCTTCAGGGTCGGTGCATACGGCCGTGTTGCGGGCGGTGCTGTGGTGGTTGACCATGATGTCGGTGGCTCCTGCCAGGAGGTTGGCGTGGTCGGCGAAGCCCCGATGTTCGAAGAACAACGAGCGGCGATAGCACAGATTGGTGCCGTCGCAGCGGTAGGCCCCGTTTCGCTTGGCGTAGTGGAGATGGAGCCACTGTTGGCGTGCGCGGAAGAAGCGGCAACGCAGTCCGTGCCACCCGTGTCCGTCGACGAAGCGCGACTGCCCCAGCACGATTTGCGTCTCAGGCCGGGCCTCGCACGTCGATATCATGTGGCTGAGCCAGTGGGGAGAGGCGGGGATGCAGTCGGCCTTGGAGAGCACCAACCACTCGTTGCTGGCCGAACGTATGCCCAGCGTAAGCGCAAGCCGCAGGGGACTGACGTCGCGGGCGGAGTCGGGCAGACGGACGATGTGCAGGTTCGGATTGCGGCGTTGCAGGTTCTCGAGCATGGGGAGGGTGTCGTCCGTGCTGTTCATGTCCACCACGATTACCTCGTAGTCGGCAGGATAGTCCTGTTCGAGGAATGCTGGCAGATGGCGGCGCAGTACGTCGCACTGCTCATGGGCTGTGATGATGATGCTTACTGGCGGCATAGTTCCTCGTCAGTATGTCCGACAGGCAGGGCCCGGCAGTTGTATTGCGATGCCATAATCTCGCCGTAGGCTCCGGCACTGCGCAGGGCCAGCAGGTCGCCGCGGAAGGTCGTCGGCATGTGGTAGTCGCGGACAAACACATCGCTGCTTTCGCAGATAGGCCCGACGACGTCGTAGACCTCGTCGCCATCCTGCCGCGACAGGTTGTCGATGCGGTGGTAGGCATCGTATAGGGCAGGGCGGATGAGGTCCGTCATGCCGGCATCCACGATGACAAAGCGCTTCAGCGACGTAGGCTTGACGTAGAGCACACGGGTGATGAGGCTGCCACACTGGGCCACCAGTGAACGGCCCAGTTCGAAGTGGAGCTGTTGCCCCTGGCGCAGCCGCAGGTAGCGGTGGAAGGTGTCGAAGTAGTCGCGGAAGTTGGGTATGGGATGTTCGTCGGGCTCCTGGTAGTCGATGCCCAGTCCGCCTCCCACGTTGATGTGCGGCAGGCGAATGCCGTAGGTGTCGAGCACCTCCTGTAACTCGTTGATGCGCAGGGCCAGGGTTGCAAAGTCGTCCATGTCCAGAATCTGACTGCCGATGTGGAAGTGCAGACCGATGCACTCTATGTGAGACATCTGGCGCGAACGCTCGATGACCTCCTGCGTCTGTTCCCAGGCAATGCCAAACTTGTTCTCGGCCAGTCCCGTCGTGATGTTGTCGTGGGTGTGGGCCCCGACGTTCGGATTGATGCGAAAGGCCACACGAGCCACCTTGCCGTGGCGCTGTGCCAGTTCGTTGATGACCTCCAGTTCGGGTATGCTCTCGACATTGAAGCAGAAGATGTCGGCCATCAGGGCCAACTCAATCTCCCAGTCGCTCTTGCCCACACCGGCAAACACTATCTTGTCGGCGGGGAAGCCGGCATCCAGGCAGGCCCGAATCTCGCCGCCACTCACGCAGTCGGCTCCCAGTCCGGCAGCCACGATGTGGCGCAGTACCTGTGGATTGGTGCAGGCCTTGACGGCATAGTGCAGGTGGTAGTCGGCGTACAGGCAACGCTTTGCCTCGTCCAGTGTCTGGTCGAGCAATTGTGTGTCGTAGTAGTAGAATGGCGTCCGCAACGCCTGAAACTTGTCTATCGGAAAATTCATATTACGCTCTCTCTTTAATCTTTTTACCTTATATATTTCTCAACCTCTCATTTTCTCACCTTCTCATTCTCTCATTTTCTCATTTTCTCATTTTCTCACCTTCTCATTCTCTCATTTTCTCATTTTCTCATTTCCCCTTGAACAGCGTCTCGCTGAGAGCCTGCAGTGTGCGTCTCTTGTCCTCGGCCTTGACGAGGAACGAGATGTTGTAGTTGCTGCCGCCGTAGCTGATCATGCGCACGGGAATCTTCTTCACGGCCATGCAGGCACGAGTCTCGAATCCCACGTTGCCGCTCACGAGGTCGCCCACGACGCAGACGATGCACATGTCGTTGTCCACCTCCACGGTGCCGTATTTCTTCAGTTCGTTGACGATGTCGGTCAGGTGCGAGCGGTTGTCGATGGTCACGCTCACGCCCACCTCGCTGGTGCAAATCATGTCGATGCTGGTCTTGTATTGTTCGAATATCTCGAATACCTTGCGCAGGAAACCGTAGGCCAGCAGCATGCGCGACGACTGAATCTGGATGCAGGTGATGTTATCCTTGGCAGCTACGGCCTTGATGGTGCCGCGCTGGATTTCGTTGTTGATGATGGTGCCGGGGGCGCTGGGGTCCATCGTGTTGAGCAAACGCACGGGAACTCCGGCAAACTTTGCAGGCTGGATGCAGGTGGGATGCAGTATCTTGGCACCGAAGTAGGCCAGTTCGGCAGCTTCCTCGAAGTAGAGCTGACGTACGGGCTCGGTGTGGTCGACGATTCGCGGGTCGTTGTTGTGCATGCCGTCGATGTCGGTCCAAATCTGTATCTCGGCCGTCTGCAGTGCGGCGCCTATGAGGCAGGCTGTATAGTCGCTGCCGCCACGTTGCAGGTTGTCTATTTCGCCCTTGTAGTTGCGGCAGATGAAGCCCTGTGTGATGTAGATGTCGTAGTCGGGTATCTCCTTCATCTTGGCCACGGTGGCCTCCCGAATGAAGTTCAGGTCGGGCTCTCCGTCTTCGTTGGTCCGTACGATGTCGAGGGCGGATATCAGTATGGCCCGCTTGCCTTGTTCCAGCAGGTAGTTGGTGACCATGTTGGTGCTGATGATTTCGCCCTGTGCCAGGATTATCTTTTCCTCGGCGGACGAAAATGTGGGGGCATCCTTGGTGAACGAGCGCAGATACTTGAACTCGTCGTTGAGGAACTGGGCGGTCTTGTCGCGGTATTCCTGGGTGGAATACAGTTCGTCGACGTGGCCTGCGTACTTCTGCTCCAGTTGGTTGATGATGGTGCTTGCACCCTCGGGGTTGTTCTTGTACAGGTAGTCGGATATTTCCACCAGACTGTTGGTGGTGCCACTCATGGCCGACAGGACGACAAAACTCTGTTCTCCTTCGGCAGGGGCGAAGATTTTGACAACCTCTTTCATTCTCTGAGGCGAACCGACACTGGTGCCGCCGAATTTCATTACTTTCATCTCGTTTACCTTATTTTGTTATTCTATGTTTATTTTACCTTCTTTGCAGCGCCAGATGATGCCTGGGAACTCGTGGGCCCACTGTTCGTTGTGGGTGGTCATGACTACGGCTGTCCCCTGCTTTCGGATTTCGTTCAGCAGTTCCATCACGCGCCGTCCGTTTTCCACATCCAGGTTGGCAGTGGGCTCGTCGGCCAACAGCAGTTTGGGGCTGTTGAGCAGAGCCCGGGCAATGCAGACGCGCTGCTGTTCGCCTCCCGAGAGTTCGTAGGGCATGTGGCGTGTCTTATCGGGCAGTCCCACCTGTTCCAGCACCTCTATGATGCGGCGTTCGCGGTCGATTTTCTTTTTCCAGCCCGTGGCCCGCAGGACGAAGTCGAGATTCTCGTCCACCGTGCGGTCGCGCAGGAGTTGGAAGTCCTGGAAGACGATGCCTAACTGTCGGCGCAGCTTGGGCAACTTGCGTGGGCGCATGTTGTTCATGTCGTTGCCCAGTACAGTGGCTTCGCCCGAGGCAATGGGCAGTTCGCCGTACAGCGTCTTCATGAGCGACGTCTTGCCACAGCCCACTTCGCCCAGGATGTATATGAACTGTCCCTCGTTGATTTCGAGGGTGATGTCTGCCAGGATGATGCGTTCGTCCTGACAGATTTGTACTTGGTCGTATTTTGCTAACATAGTCGTCAATCCTTATTTCATTGTACCTGCGGCCTTGGCCTGTCGCCGCTGCTTGTCCCATTCGGGGTCGTGTCGGTGGTGCAACTCCTCGGCAACGTCCTCGATGCGCAACCCCTTGTCGGTCAGCATGACGATGAGGTGGTAGAGCAGGTCGCTGGCTTCGTAGACGAGATGCTCGTTGGTGCCGTTGGTGGCCTCGATGACGGTTTCCAGGGCTTCCTCGCCCACCTTCTGGGCTATCTTGTTGATGCCTTGCGAGAACAGTTTGGTGGTATACGACCCCTCGGGCATCTCCCGATGGCGTTTCTCGATGAAGTCGCTCAACTCGGACAGGAAGAGTAGGGGATTCTTCTCAGTGTCCTCCGTCTTCTCTGTGTTCTTTGTGTTATTCGTGTTGCATTCGCCCCAGCAGGTGTCGGTTCCCGTGTGGCAGGTGGGGCCGTCGGGATGGGCCTTGATGAGCAGCGTGTCCTGGTCGCAGTCGTTCAGTATCTCCACCACGTGCAGGAAGTTGCCACTCGTTTCCCCCTTTGTCCACAGGCAGTTGCGGCTGCGGCTCCAGAAGGTGACCTTGCCCGTCTGGGCGGTCTTTTCGTAGGCCTCTTTGTTCATGAATCCCAGCATCAGCACGCGCAGCGTCTGGGCATCTTGTACGATGGCCGGCACCAGTCCGCCCATCTTTTCAAAGTCTATGGTCATAGTCTCACGCTTATATGTTCGTTTCGTAGATATTGTTTCAGTTCGGGTATGCCGATTTCGCCAAAGTGGAACACGCTGGCAGCCAGTGCTGCATCGGCATGCCCCAGGGTGAAGGCGTCGCGGAAGTGTTCCATGCGTCCTGCACCGCCGCTGGCTATGACGGGTATGGTGAGCGTGTCGGCCAGTCGGCGCAGGGCCTCGTTGGCAAAGCCCGTCTTCACGCCGTCGTGGTTCATCGAGGTGAAGAGAATCTCCCCGGCGCCGCGTTCCTGTGCCTCGTGGGCCCAGTCGAACAGGCTCCTCCCGACGGGGATGCGTCCGCCGTTGATGTAGCATTGCCACTGCCCGTCCTCTTCCTGCCGGGCATCGATGGCCAGCACGCAGACCTGACTGCCGTAGTGGCTCGAAATCTCGTCGATGAGTTGCGGCCGTCGCAGGGCGGCGCTGTTGATGCTCACCTTGTCGGCACCGGCCGAGAGCATGTGGTCTACGTCGCGCAGCTCGTTGATGCCGCCTCCTACGGTGAAGGGTATACTCAGTGTGGCCGCCACGCGTTCCACCATATCGGCAAACGTCTTGCGACCTTCGTGACTGGCCGTGATGTCCAGAAACACCAGTTCGTCGGCTCCCTGCTGGCTGTAGGCTCGTCCCAGTTCCACGGGGTCGCCGGCCTGTCGCAGGTCTACGAAGTTAGTGCCTTTGACGGTCTGTCCGTCCTTCACGTCTAAGCAGGGTATGATTCGTTTGGCTAACACGATACAATTCTTATTTCTTAATTCTTAACTTTTAATTCTTTCAGGTCAATTCGCCCTTCGTATATGGCTTTGCCGAAGACCACGGCAGGTATGCCCGCCTGGTCCAGTGCATCGATGTCCTCGATGCTGCTCACGCCGCCAGAGGCAATGAGGTGGCACGTCGGATGGGCCTGCATAATCTCGCGGTAGAGGTCGATGGCCGGTCCCTGCAACATACCGTCGCGACTGATTTCGGTGCACAGCACGTTTCGGTTTCCGGCTTGCATGTACTGGGTCAGGAAGTCGGTCAATGCCACGTCGCTGTCCTCCTTCCATCCGTTGATGCTCACCCGTCCGTTCCTCACGTCGGCGCCCAGTATCAAGTGCTCGGCCCCGTAGCGTTCCATCCATGCGAGGTACACCTCGGGATGCGTGATGGCGATGCTGCCCACGGTGACCATCGCGGCTCCGGCGTCGAAGACTCTCCGCAGGTCGTCCTCCGTCTTCACTCCTCCGCCGAAGTCGACGACAAGGTTGGTCAGTCGGCAGATGTCGCGCAGCACGCCGTCGTTCACCACGTGCCGGCTCTTGGCACCGTCCAGGTCCACTACATGGAGTCGGTTGAAGCCCAGTTCCTGGAACTGCAGGGCCATGTCTACGGGGTTCCCGTACACACGTTTCGTATCGTAGTCGCCCTTGGTTAGCCGGACGCACTGACCGTCGATGATGTCTATGGCAGGTATCAGTTCTATCTTTCTCATTCTCTCATTCTCTCATTTTCTCATTCTCTCATTTTCTCATTTTCTCATTTTCTCATTTTCTCATTTTCTATAGTTCCAGGAAGTTACGCAGAATGCGCTCGCCCACGCAGCCACTCTTTTCGGGGTGGAACTGGGTGGCATAGAAGTTGTCGCGATGCAGGGCGGCGCTGAAGGGCTGGATGTAGTCGGTGGTGGCAATTGTCCATTCGCATACGGGCACATAGAAACTATGTACGAAATACACGAACTCTCCTCCCTCGAAGCCTCGGAACAATCCTCCTTGCTCCTCTTCGCTACGCAAGCCTCTCCTGACGTCGCCGAGCGCGTCTTTTGCCACACTCAGGCTGTTCCATCCCATGTGTGGCACCTTTTCCTCGTGGTGCTGGGGGCGGAAGCGACGGACATCGACGTCGAAGATGCCCAGACACGGGGTGTCGCCCTCCTCCGAGTGGCGGCACATCAACTGCTGACCGATGCAGATGCCCAGGATGGGTTGGCGCAGGTCGCGGATCAACTGGTCCAGACCGTGCTGCTGCAGGTAAGTCATGGCCTGACGCGCTTCGCCCTGTCCGGGGAAGAGCACTTTGTCGGCCCGCCGGATGCGCTCGGCGTCGTCCGTCAGCACGGGGTCGATGCCCAGTCTTTGCAGGGCGTGAATCACCGAATACACATTTCCGGCCTTATAGTCAACTATTGCTACGTCCATTTCTCAATTCACTTTTATTTCTGTCGTCCTATTCACTCCCCCTCACTTCTTTTCAACGTCAAATGCTTGTCGATGCACGGTGGCAGTTCTTCCTCGTAGTGGGTCACCATCACGAGCGTCTTGTGTTGTCTGAGACAGAACGCCTCGATAATCTCCCGCACGCGCTGTCGGTTCTGGTCGTCCAGTCCGTGCAGGGGTTCGTCGAGGATGAGCAGTTCGGGGTCCTTCACGAAGGCCCTGGCCAACAGGCACAGGCGCTGCTCGCCGCTTGACAGGGTCAGGAAGGTGCGGTCGGCCAGTTCGCGGATGCCGAACACCTGCATCCATCGCAGACAGCCCTCGCGCTGCTCCGGCCGGGGCCGGACGTAGAGGCCGATGCTGTCGTTCAGTCCGCTGGCCACGATGTCTATGGCCGGTATGTCCTTCAGGTATGCCCTGTGCATTTCGGGGCTGACGTATCCGATGTGGCGCTTGATTTCCCAAATGCTTTCGCCCGAACCGCGGCGGTGCCCGAACAGGCGAATGTCGCAGGCATAGCTCTGCGGATTGTCGGCACAGACGAGGCTCAGCAGAGTGCTCTTGCCCGAACCGTTGCGTCCGCTCAGTGCCCAGCGTTCGCCTTCGCCCACGCGCCACGAGAGACGGTCGAGTATGGTGTGCTCGCCGTAGCGGATGCTGACGTCGTTGAAGCGCAGCACCTCGCCTCCGTGCTGTGGATAGAAGGGTGTGGCACTGAGGTCCTTTTGGGGTAGGCGGAGCACCCACTCGCGTTCCTCCTCGGGCAGGGCGGGCGAGGGTAGGGGCTTGCTGCTCTGCAGGTATTCCTGCCGCGTCAGCTTCTTTCCCAGTCGCAGTTGCTCTACAGGCAGTACGTGGGTGATGAACTCCGGCAGGTCGTCCGACTTCGACAGGACGAGGATGAGCGTCAGTCCACGCTCGGCGATGAGTTGTTCCAACAACGCGGTCAACCACTGTCGCGTCTGTACGTCCAGTCCGATGTAGGGATTGTCGATGATGAGCACGTCGGGTTCCGACTTCAGGGCGCGGCCCAACTGGTAGCGCCGCATCTCGCCGCTCGACAGGGCAATGATGGGTTTACCGTCCACGCGTGGCATGTCCTCGGGTATGTCGTGCTGGTTCCACCGCTGCTGGTAGTAGTAGGTGCCGTCCTGTTCGCCATACGAGTCGCGGAAGGTGATGTGCCGCATCAGGCCGTGAGTCCCAGCCACAGCGCTCTGCAGCAGCGGGTAGCGCCCCGTGATGATGTCCACCAGCCGGCTTTTGCCTGCGGCGTTCGGTCCCACGATGGCCACCTGCTCCCCCCGTTCTATAGTTAGGTTCACAGGCTCCGCCATTCGTTTGTCCGGATGTCGCGTCACCCCATTCTTTATCTCTATTATTGCCTCCATTAATCCTTTATCCCTTTAACCTTTTAACTTTTTAACCTTTTAACCTTTTAACCCTGTAGCCCTTTAACCTTTTCCTTGTTCTTTACGGCAAAGTCCTTCCACGACCGATAACTGGCCTGCGACTCCGGTCGGTTCGACTGCATGAAGTGGCAGTAGGCTGCCGCCAGGGCATCGGTGGCATCGAAGTGCTGCTTCATCTGCTCGGCGTCCAGCTTCAGTATGCGCTGCAGCATGCCCGCCACCTGTTCCTTCGACGAACCTCCGTTGCCCGTCAGAGCCATCTTTATCTTCATGGGGGCATATTCGTGGATGGGCACATCGTGCTGAATGGCAGCCGCAATGGCCACGCCCTGTGCACGTCCCAACTTCAGCATCGACTGCACGTTTTTGCCGAAGAACGGCGCCTCAATGGCCAGTTCGTCGGGCAGGTACTCGCTGATGATGCCCGAGACGCGTTCGTAGATGTGTCCCAGTTTCAGGTACGTGTCGCCGACCTTGTGCAGGTCTATGACGCCCAGTGCTACGGCCGAGGCCTTGTTGCCCACGACGCGCAGCACCCCGTACCCCATCAGGTTCGTGCCAGGGTCGATGCCCATGATAATCTTTTCACCCTTCATCCTCGTCCGCTTATATCTCTTCCATGATGGTGCTGAACCCCACGATTCGGCCGTCGAACATTTTCACAAGCTCCTGCTCGAGGAGGGCCCCCTGCTGGGTGTACCACCGGTGGAGCGAAGCCGACGATTCCGTCTCGAACTGCAGCGACATGCACTCCGTCTCCTGGTCGTGGTGCGACAGTATGCGCAGCAGTCGCGGACTGCGCAGTGTTCCATTCTGCTCCACACGCGGCACCATGCTCTCCGTCACCCAGATGACAAAGTCGCGTGCATCGTTGTTCGGCATCGTATATGTAGTGTTGTAAACAATCATTCTACCTTGGTCTTTTTTCGATTCGGGCGCAAAGGTACAAAAAAAATCCCGAATCTCCATCATGCGCGCGCACATTTTCAATATATTGCACACATGGCGCATGCGTGTGTAACGGAGCGACTTTTCTGCGCGGAGATAAATACTTCGTGACAGGCACACCAGGAAAAGTTCCGCCATCGCCGATGAACGTACATCCATCGTCGGTGTCCGTACATCCATCGTCGACGTCCGTCCGTTCATCGCCGATGGCGGAACTTTCTCTCGCGTCGTTGTCATTTTGTTTTTTCCGGCTTTGCAAAATCCTCTTTCTGCGTTACTTATTATTTTTCTTGATATTCCGCTTTTTTCGTTCCAAAGATTATTCATAATCAGAATATTTTTTGTAACTTTGTATTTGGAATATATCCTGTTGATGGGAACGAGAGCATAACGTTGTCTTATTATGTCGCTGCTAATCAGTACAAAACGGACAATATCATCGTCGGAATCATCCGTCCGCGCCATGCAAGGTTGCATGGTGACCCTAAGATTTTGTCTCAACTGAACTCGGCTATGCTCGACCGTAAGGCACTATACTGGTACCCGCTCAGGGTGAGGAACTCGACCCCGCCGCGTCTGATGACGATGAAGGAACGCCTCGACAGGGAAGAAAAGGTGTGCGAGACGTACATTCCGATGGAGTATCGCACCGAGAACCGCCGCACGCGGCTGGTGCCGGCCATCAACAACATCATCTTTGTCCGCAGCACCTACAACGACCTGGTGGAGATACGCAGCAACCTGACACTCTACGAGCCCCTGCGCTACATCATGCGCCCCGTGACCGAGAGCCGCACCACCCACTACGAGGCCCTCTATGTGCCCGACGGCATGATGCAGGACTTCATCCGGGTCACGGCCGAGCGGCGCGACAACGTCATCTTCCTCGACAACCTCGACTTCGCCTTCAAGCCCGGTGTGAAGGCCCAGATAACCGACGGCCCCTACACCGGTGTGACGGGCATCGTCAAGCATATCAAGAAGAGCCTCTGCGTCATCATCCCCATCGAGGGCGTTACGGCAGTTGCCGTCATGCATGTGCCCCGCCACCACCTGAGGTACATAGCAGAGGAGAATACCACAGAATAAAACCATTCAGAGATGAACATATTAGTGACAGGAGCCAACGGGCAACTGGGCCGTGAGATGCGCCTCGTGAGCCGAGACTCGCAAGACCGTTACATCTTCACCGACGTGACAGAGCTCGAAGGCCATGCAACCACCCTGCTCGACATCACCGACCTCGATGCCGTGCGGGATGCCGTCGAGGCGAACGACGTGAGGGTCATCGTCAACTGTGCGGCATACACCAATGTCGACAAGGCGGAGACCGACCAGGAACTGTGCGAACGGCTCAATGCCAAGGCACCGGAGAACCTGGCCCTGGCCATGAAGGAGGTGGGCGGACTGCTCATACACATCAGCACCGACTACGTATTCGGCGGCGACCCCTACAATACACCCTGCAAGGAAGACCAGCGGGGAACCCCGACCGGCGTCTACGGCATGACGAAGCTCCGCGGCGAGCAAAACATCCAGGCCACGGGCGTCGACCACCTCATATTCCGCACCGCATGGCTCTATTCCGAATTCGGAAAGAACTTCCTGAAGACGATGCTCAACCTCACCGCCACGAAGCCACAGCTCAAGGTGGTCTTTGACCAGGTGGGCACTCCCACCTATGCCCTCGACCTGGCCCTGGCCATCAAGGTCGCCATCGAGGACTACAAGCAGCAAGCCGACGCTGCCCCCTCGCAGCCTTACCCGAAGACCGGCATCTACCACTTCAGCAACGAGGGCGTCTGCTCGTGGTTCGACTTCACCAAGATGATAGCCCAGTACGCCGGCAACGGTGCCTGCGACATCCAACCCTGCCACAGCAACGAGTTCCCCAGTCCCGTCAGGCGTCCGGCCTATTCCGTGCTGGACAAGACCAAGGTGAAGAACACCTTCGGCATTCGCATCCCCTATTGGACCGACTCGCTGCAAACCTGCATGAATAACTTAAAACAGACACAGATATGAAACGTTCAATCATTATCACCGGCGGTGCCGGTTTCATCGGTAGCCACGTCGTCAGACTATTCGTGAACAAATATCCGGATTACAAGATCATCAATCTGGACAAACTGACCTATGCCGGCAACCTGGCCAACCTGAAGGACATCGAAGACCAGCCCAATTATAAGTTCGTCAAGATGGACATCTGCGACTTCGACGGTGTGTTGAAGCTGATGCAGGATGAAAAGGTGGACGGCATCATCCACCTGGCAGCAGAGAGCCACGTCGACCGCTCCATCAAGGACCCCTTCACCTTTGCCCAGACCAACGTGATGGGAACGCTGAGCCTGCTGCAGGCTGCCAAGGCCTACTGGGAGAGCCTGCCGGAGAAGTACGAGGGCAAGCGCTTCTACCACATCTCCACCGACGAGGTGTACGGCGCACTGCAGATGACCCACCCCGAGGGCATCGAACCGCCCTTCACCACGAAGGCCAGCAGCGGCAAGCACCATCTGGCCTATGGCGATAAGTTCTTCACCGAGGACCTGAAGTATCAGCCCCACAGTCCCTACAGCGCGGCAAAGGCCAGCAGTGACCACTTCGTAAGGGCCTTCCACGACACGTTCGGCATGCCCACCATCGTCACCAACTGCTCCAACAACTATGGCCCCTATCAGTTCCCCGAGAAGCTGATTCCGCTCTTCATCAACAACATCCGCCATCGCAAGCCCCTGCCCGTGTACGGCAAGGGAGAGAACGTGCGCGACTGGCTCTACGTGGTGGACCACGCCAGGGCCATCGACACCATCTTCCACCAGGGCAAGGTGGCCGAGACGTATAACATCGGCGGATTCAACGAGTGGAAGAACATCGACATCATCAAGGTGCTCATCAACACCGTCGACCGACTGCTCGGGCGGCCCGAGGGCGCCGACATGGACCTCATCACCTACGTCACCGACCGTGCCGGCCACGACCTGCGCTATGCCATCGACAGCACCAAGTTGCAGCGCGAACTGGGCTGGGAACCCAGCCTGCAGTTTGAGGAGGGAATAGAGAAGACCGTCCGCTGGTATCTGGACAATCAGGACTGGATGGACAACGTGACGAGCGGAGACTACCTGAAGTATTACAACGACATGTATGCCAACCGCTAAGAAGACTAAAACGTATTTTATGAAGACAGCATTGATAACCGGAATCACCGGTCAGGACGGCAGCTTCCTGGCCGAGTTCCTCCTGGAAAAGGGATACGACGTGCACGGAACCATCCGGCGCAGCAGCGTGGACTTCCGCGAACGCATTGCCCACCTGGAAGGTAAACCCCACTTCCACCTGCACTATGCCGACCTGGGCGACTCCATGAGCGTGCTGGGCGTCGTCGGCAAGGTGCGCCCGGATGAGATTTATAACCTGGCCGCACAGAGCCACGTACAGGTGTCGTTCGACTCGCCTGAATTTACGGCCGACGTCGACGCCGTGGGCGTGCTGCGCATCCTGGAGGCCGTGCGCCAACTGGGCATGGCAGACACCTGCCGCATCTATCAGGCCAGCACCAGCGAACTCTACGGCAAGGTGGAGGAGGTGCCCCAGAACGAGAACACCCCGTTCCACCCCTACAGCCCCTATGCCGTAGCCAAGCTCTACGGCTTCTGGATAGTGAAGGAGTACCGCGAGGCCTACAACATGTTCTGCTGCTCGGGCATCCTCTTCAACCACGAGTCGGAGCGCCGGGGCGAGACGTTCGTGACCCGCAAGATAACACTGGCCGCAGCACGCATCAGTCAGGGCCTGCAGGACTGCCTCTATCTGGGCAACCTGGACAGCCTGCGCGACTGGGGCTATGCCAAGGACTACGTAGAATGCATGTGGCTCATCCTGCAGAACGACAAACCCGAGGACTTCGTCATCGCCACTGGCGTGCAGCACAGTGTCCGCGAGTTTGCCGACCTGGCCTTCCGCCATGCAGGCATCGAACTGAAGTTCGAGGGCAAGGGCATCAATGAAAAGGGCATCTGCGTGAAGGGGCCCGAGCACCTCATCGGCAAGACCGTGGTGGCCGTCAGCGAGGATTTCTACCGTCCGACGGACGTGGTGAACCTCTGGGGCGACCCCACCAAGGCCAAGGCCAAGCTCCGCTGGAATCCGAACAAGACCAGCTTCGAGGAACTGGTGAAGCTCATGGTGGAGCACGACATTGCCAAGGTGGCCGCCGAGGGCGCCGCCGCCAAGGTGCGCACGAATCTCGCAGAATATCTGGAGAAAGGAATAGTAAAATAAATCAAGAATTAGAGAATTATTTCATGGCACTGCTCTATCCTGAATTGAGTAGTAGAATTCTTGGAATTGCGATGCAACTGCACCGTGAGATGGGATGCGGATTTAAGGAGAAAGTTTATCAGGATGCCTTTGAGGTACTTTTAAAGGAGAATAAAGTAGAGTACGAACGTGAAAAGCATATAAATCTTGTCTTTCACGGGGTGACGTTAGAACACGACTTCTTTTATGACTTCCTGATTGAAGGTAAAATAGGTGTTGAGCTAAAAGCGATGTCTGGAATATTGGGAGAATGCGAATCTCAAATAATTAATTACCTACATGTGAGCAATCATAAGTTGGGACTATTGTTGAATTTTGGTTCCACCAGTCTCGAATATAAGTGGTACCCCAACGAATGGCATTATAGGCAATGTGCGAGCATTGGCTGACAAGAAAATTCTCTAATTCTCAAATTCTTGATATAAAAAAATAGAAATGTTAAGTAAAGATAGTAAAATATACGTGGCCGGGCACAATGGCCTGGTGGGAAGCGCTATTTGGAACAATCTGAGGTCTCGTGGCTATGAGAACCTTGTGGGGAGAAGCCATAAAGAACTTGACCTCACGGACCAATACGCCGTCAGGAGGTTCTTCGACACGGAGCGCCCCGATGCCGTGGTCTTGGCCGCAGCCTTCGTGGGAGGCATCATGGCCAACAGTCTCTATCGCGCCGACTTCATCATGATGAACATGAAGATTCAGTGCAACGTGATAAGCGAGGCCTATGCACACGGCGTGAAGAAACTGCTCTTCCTCGGCTCCACTTGCATCTATCCCAAGAATGCCCCGCAGCCGATGAAGGAAGACTGCCTGCTGACCTCACCCCTGGAGTACACCAACGAGGAGTATGCCATCGCCAAGATTGCAGGCCTGAAGATGTGCGAGAGCTACAACCTGCAGTACGGCACCAACTACATCGCCGTGATGCCCACCAACCTGTACGGCCCCAACGACAACTTCCACCTGGAGAACAGTCACGTGATGCCCGCCATGATGCGCAAGGTCTACCTGGCCAAACTCATCCACGACGGAGCCTGGGACAAGATAGCCATCGACCTCGACAAGCGACCCGTAGAAGGCGTCACAGGTTCTGCCTCTCATGAGGACATCTTGAAGGTTCTGGCAAAATATGGCATATCTGATAACAAAGTCGTCCTCTGGGGCACAGGCACGCCGCTCCGCGAGTTCCTCTGGAGCGAGGACATGGCAGATGCCTCGGTGCATGTGCTGCTGAATGTCGACTTCAAGGATGTCATCGGCATCGAGAAGTATTCTTCCGTCCACTACGGTGCCAGCACAGACGGAGCGGTAGACCGTAACCACAGTGCAGGACGTGGCGGGGCCATTCCCAGTCTGGGAGAAATCCGCAACTGCCACATCAATGTGGGAACGGGCAAGGAGTTGACCATCCGTCAACTGTCCGAACTCGTTGTCAAGGCTGTCGGATTCGAGGGAGAGGTGGAATTTGACGCCTCCAAGCCCGACGGCACCTTGCGGAAACTGATTGATGTATCCAAGCTCCACAGCCTCGGTTGGACACACAAGGTGGAGATAGAAGACGGCGTGGCCAAACTCTTCCAGTGGTACAAGGAAAGCCTGTCGTAGTCAATTATAATACAGTAGGGTGAAGCAGTACGATTACCTGATTGTGGGCTCGGGCCTGTTCGGTGCCACATTTGCCTATCGTGCCCGGCAGGCCGGAAAGACCTGTCTGGTCATAGACCGGCGTCCGCACCTTGGAGGAAACGTCTATTGTGAAAGGGTGGAGGGCATCAATGTACATAAGTATGGGGCCCACATCTTCCACACGAATAGCAAGGCGGTATGGGACTTCGTGAACGCCATCGTCCCCTTCAACCGCTACACCAATTCGCCCATTGCCAACTATCACGGACAACTCTACAACCTGCCGTTCAACATGAACACCTTCCACCAGATGTGGGGCGTGCGCACCCCGGAGGAGGCCAAGGCAAAGATAGAGGAACAGAAGGCAGAAGCCCTGGCCGTATTGGGCGGCCGCGAACCTCAGAACCTGGAGGAACAGGCGCTGACGCTCGTAGGGCGCGACATCTTCGAGCGGCTAATCAAGGAGTATACCGAGAAGCAGTGGGGGAGGAAGTGCACGGAACTGCCGGCCTTCATAATCAAGCGCCTGCCCGTCAGGTTGGTCTTCGACAACAACTATTTCAACGACAAGTTCCAAGGCATACCCATCGGCGGCTACAACCGTCTTATAGACGGACTGCTGGAGGGCGTGGACACGCTGACGGACATCGACTTCGCCCACTGCAAGCGCGAATACAATAAGGCTGAAGGCCATTGGCATGTTCAATGTCCCGCGTTCAATGTCCGATGTGGTCGCATTGTCTACACAGGGCAACTCGATGAGTACTTCGGCTTCCGCCTCGGCAAACTCAGTTGGCGCACGGTCAACTTCAAGACCCGCGTGGAGGACATGCCCAACTATCAGGGCAACGCTGTCGTCAACTACACGTCCCACGAACAGCCCTACACCCGCATCATCGAGCACAAGCACTTCGAGATGTTCGGTCAGGAAGTCTACGACTGCCCCAAGACGGTCGTCAGTGAGGAGTATAGCACCGAATACAAGGCAGGCATGGAACCCTATTATCCTGTCAACGACGATGCCAACAACCAGTTAGCCGACCGTTATCGCCAATTGGCCACTCAGGAACCGAACGTCATCTTTGGTGGTCGTCTGGCAGAGTACAAATACTACGATATGGCCCCGATAGTGGAAAAGGTGTTGGGGATGGAGATATAATAATACATATATATAATATAGATGAATGTAATTAAAACAGCAATAGATGGCGTGGTTATTATTGAACCGCGAATATTTGAAGACTCAAGGGGCTATTTCTTCGAGTCTTTCTCGCAACGAGAGTTTGACGAGAAAGTTTGTCCTATAACTTTTGTGCAGGACAATGAAAGTAAATCCAGTTATGGTGTGATGCGAGGCCTGCATTTTCAACGTCCTCCTTTTACACAAAGCAAACTAGTCCGCTGTGTAAAGGGGGCAGTGCTTGATGTGGCCGTAGATATTCGTAAGGGCAGTCCTACATATGGTCAACATATAGCCGTAGAACTGACAGAAGACAATCATCGTCAGTTTTTCATCTCCAAAGGATTTGCTCATGGTTTTGCAGTCCTGAGTGACGTTGCCGTATTTCAATATAAATGCGATGAATTTTATCATCCTGAGGCTGATGGTGGTATCAGCATCCTTGATGATTCATTAGGAGTTGATTGGCATATCCCAACAGATAAGGCAATCTTGAGTGCGAAAGACATAAAACATCCTCTGTTAAAGGATTTTGATAGTCCTTTTATGGTATAATTATTATTATTTAATTATTAAAATAATGTCAGAACCTATTATAACAGTAACATCACCCCTCCTGCCTAACCTTGACGAGTTCAATGAACTGCTAAAGGATATTTGGAGTCGTAAGTGGATAACAAATAACGGGCATTATCATCAACTTTTGGAAAAGGCGTTGGCCGAATATCTGAAGGTGCCTTATGTCAGTCTGTTTACTAATGGAACACTCCCACTGATAACAGCATTGCAGGCTCTGCGTATAACAGGTGAGGTTATTACGACTCCATATAGTTTTGTGGCGACAACACATGCCTTGTGGTGGAATGGAATAAAGCCCGTATTCGTGGATGTTGACTGGAAAACAGGATGTATTGATCCGAATAAGATTGAGGCTGCCATCACTCCCAAGACTACAGCCATAATGCCCGTCTATGTCTATGGAAAGCCATGCGATACAGAAGCCATACAGCAAATCGCAGACAAATATGGCCTGAAAGTCATTTACGATGCAGCTCATGCCTTTGGCGTAGAAGTGAATGGCGAGAGCATCCTGAATGCCGGTGATATGTCGACACTCAGTTTTCATGCTACAAAGGTATATAATACGATTGAGGGTGGTGCGATGGTAATGCATGACGAAAAGACGAAAAAACGCATTGATTACCTGAAGAACTTTGGTTTTGCAGGAGAAACAGAAGTCGTAGCCCCTGGCATAAACTCCAAGATGGATGAGATGCGAAGTGCATATGGACTTTTGAACCTGAAGCAGGTGGATGCCGCCATAGAGTCACGTCATCAAGTAGCCGTTAGGTATAGGGATGCGTTACGTGATGTCGACGGCATTGAAGTTTGGGAAGACATTCCAGGTGTGAAGCACAACTATTCCTATTTCCCCATCTTTGTGGATGCAGGGAAATATGGAATGACACGTGACGAACTCTATTTTAAGATGAAGGAACAGGGAGTCTTTGGTCGTCGTTATTTCTATCCTTTGATAAGTGAGTTTTCCACCTATCGCGGACTGCCCAGCGCAGGAAAGGAAAATCTGCCCGTTGCCACAAAGATGGCCAACGAGGTAATCTGTCTGCCCATGCATCACACGTTAAGTGAAGATGATGTTCAGAGAGTACTTAATTGCATTATTAGGTAAGTATGGCACAGAAGAAACTTATGCTGCTCGGGGGCATCCGCTATCTATTGCCAGCAATAGAGGCTGCTCACAAGCATGGAATTTATGTCATCACTGTAGACTATCTGCCAAATAACATAGCACATCAGTATTCTGACGAATATCATAATGTGAGTATTCTTGATAAAACGGCAGTGTTAAATCTGGCAAAGGAATTGCAAATAGATGGTATCCTTTCTTATGCGGTTGACCCAGGCGTTGTCACAGCAGCATACGTTGCAGAGCAAATGGGGTTGCCATTTACGTGCTCTTATGAGACAGCTTGTATCCTACAGGATAAGTCTCGATTCCGCCAATTCCTGTCCGAGAACGGATTCAATGTGCCAAATGCCAAGGGCTATACCAATGTCGAAGCCGCAATGAAAGATATAGATTATTTCAACTGGCCAGTCATTGTAAAGCCGGTAGATAGTGCTGGTAGCAAAGGCGTAACGAGGGTGGACGATCCTAAGGACCTGAAGGTTGCCATAGCACATGCTCTTGAAGAGTCACATAATGGTCATTTCATAGTTGAAGATTTTTTGGAGTTGGATGGATATCAGTCGAGTGCAGATTGTTTTTCTGTTGATAGCGAACTGGTTTATGCAGACTACTCAGACCAGTTATTTGACAAGGAGGCGGCAAACCCTTATACTCCATCCATAGAGATATGGCCGTCTACGATGCCGAAAAAGTGGCAGAATGAACTGACGCGTGAACTACAGCGTTTGATAACCTTGCTTGGATGCAGGACAGGGATGTACAACGTAGAAAGTCGTGTATGCAAAAGCGGCAAGGCTTATTTAATGGAGGTCTCTCCGAGGGCTGGAGGAAACAGGATTGCAGAATTGCAAAGGATTGGGACCAGTATAGACCTAATTGAAGCCGAGGTATTGAAAGCCATTGGTGAGCAGGTAACAGGAATCATGCAACCAACTTATAATGGTGTTTTTGTGAATGACATTATACATTCCAATGCATCTGGAATCTTCTGCGAGGTAAAATATGACGAAACTTTCAAGGATAAGCACTTTATAAGCGAAGCGGTTTATCCTAAAAAGGGAACTCTGGTGGAGGCTTTTCGGGGAGCCAACAATGCCGTGGGCTCCGTATTCTTACATTTTAGGAATCGTGATGAGGCTGACATGTATATTGCCAATCATGACAAAAATATTAAAGTAATCGTTGAATAAATGAAGCCCGTTGGTGGATATTTCTCTTTGGAGCTTCCTCACTATGAGGAGTACCATAAGGATGCACTGCGACTGAATACAGGTCGTAACTGTTTAGAGTATATCCTTAGGGTAAGGAAGTATCGCAAGGTCTATATTCCGTATTACACGTGTGATGTTGTGCTGGAACCATTCCAAAAATTAGGTATACCTTATGAATACTATCATATCAATATCCATTTGGAACTGCAGCAGGTCATTCAACTTCGAGAGGGCGAAGCATTGCTTTATACGAACTATTATGGGCTGAAGCAAAGATATACGGAGATTTTGGCACGCCGCTATGGCTCGCAGCTGATAGTCGATAACACCCAGGCTTTCTATGCGAAAGCGATTACAGGGATAGATACGTTCTATACCTGTCGCAAGTTTTTTGGTGTCCCTGATGGGGCATACCTATATACGACAGGTGTTTTAGATGCTGAATTGGAACAAGATATCTCTTATGATCGGATGATATTTCTCACCAAACGTATTGATTTAAGTGCTGAAGCTGGATATGGTGATTTCCATGAGCAAAGTAAAAGGCTTGTGGGACAATCCATAAAACGGATGTCGAATTTAACAGAACGGATGATGCAAAGCATTAGATACGAAGAAATTGCTTCCAGACGTAAGGATAATTTCAACTTGTTGCATAGTGTATTGGGAAATGCGAATCAGTTACCCATTGTCTATGATGATGATGCAGTTCCTATGGTATATCCTTTTTTTCATGATAACAAGGGAATACGTGATGTCTTAATAAATAATAAAGTTTTTGTTGCTCGTTATTGGCCCAACGTTCTACAATGGGTAAAAAGTGATACTCTTGAGTATTTATTAGCAGCACAAATGCTTCCTCTCCCGATAGACCAAAGATATGACACAAATGATATGGAGATTATCCTTGATATTCTTCAGAAAGCGGAGAGATAGCGGAAACGAGTTTGAACTTTAACGTTATTGGAATATGAATAAAAAATTTGCAGGAAAGAAGCTTCTTATACTCGGGGGCATAAAATTGGCATGTGATATAGTGAAAAGTGCTCAGGCAATGGGTGCATATGTGGTCGTCGCGGACTATTATGAGGACTCACCTGCCAAAAAGATAGCAAACGAAGGTGTGTTGATCAATGCCTTGGACGTGGATGCTATTGTAGATTATTGCAAAGAGGCGCATATAGATGGGGTGACTACAGGATTCGTGGATATTCTTCTTCAGCCATGTTATGAGGTGTGTAAACGCCTAGGATTACCTTGCTATATGACTCAGAAGATGATTGAAACCAGTACTAATAAGGTTGCCTTTAAGGATGCGTGTAATCAGTATGGAGTTCCAGTGCCACAGACTTATTTATTAGGAGGTGAAATTTCGGATGATATATATGCAAAAATTCAATATCCAGTATTCGTGAAACCCTTGGATTCATCTGGTTCACGTGGTGCTGGTGTATGTTATAACAAAGAAGAATTAACAGAGAGATTTGATGAAGCTGTTAGTTATTCGGCTTCAGGTAATGCAATTATAGAGGATTACATCAAAGGACGAGAGTTCTTGTTGGACTATATAGCTGTTGATGGCGAGTACAGACTTTTGTCTATGTTTGATAGATTTATGACCCCAGACAGAGGGAGCGCAGTTAACTATTCGAATATAAGCATGTCACCATCGAGGGTTATTAATTATTATCTGGAGAATATCAATGGGAAGGTCATTAATATGTTCAAAAATCTTGGCTTTGATAATGGGCTCCTGTTTATGCAGGGATATTCTGATGGGAACAAAATAACTTTCTTTGAGATGGGTTGTCGTCTAGGCGGCTCTTATTATAATCACCAACGTGCATGTTTGGGATATAATGCTCTGGATATGATTGTCAATTGTGCATTGACAGGAAAGATGACGGAGGAAATGGATAATATCCCCGTTGATATCGCAAAGTACAAAGGTAAATTCGCATTGGATTGTAATTACCTGCTGAAAGGATCTGATGAAACAATAGCAGAAATCCGAGGGCTGAGTGAGATTGAGAAAATGCCATGCGTAGTGGAAATACAAAAGTTCCATGATGTGGGGTACCATTATGTAAAAGATCGTACGGTTGATAAGCCCATTGTGAATGCAGAGATTGTGCTCAACTCACGTGAAGAAGTTATAGAAAAGGTTAACTATATAAACGAAGTATTTGATGTAGTTAACGATAATGGTGATTCTTTGCTAATAACGAAGCTTAGTCCAGAAGAATTATTTAGATGAATAGAATGAAAACAAAAAAACTTGTGGTATGTGGCGGTGGCAATAGTTCACACATACTAATTCCATTCTTGAACGACTCTATATTTGATGTGTACGTTTATACATCACGGCCAGAACAATGGTCGGATACCATAAATCTTGAATGGCAGGATGCAAATGGCCGACTTTTAGATACAGCTTCTGGTACCATTAGGAAGGCCTCTAGTAATCCAAATGAGTTGTTTCCCGATGCTGATTATGTTGTATTCTGTATGCCTGTCCATAAATATCGTGTTGCCTTGCATGATATAGCCCCATTTCTGAATAAGAGTAAGGATGTGTTTCTATGCACACTATATAGCCAAGGGGGATGGAATTGGATGGTAAATGAGATAAAGCAGCAATTTGGGCTTCATAATATTGTTACATTTGCATTTGGGCTAATTCCCTGGATTTGCCGAATTCATGAATATGGACATAAGGGTATAGTTTTTGGTGTTTCCAAGATTGCTAATTTTGCGGCAGTTTATCCAGGAAACTATTTTGAACAAGTAAGTAAGGAATTAATAAAACCAATTTGTAACAATAAGATAGTTCATGAGAGAGTAGAGCAAAGTCCAAACTTTTTGTCCCTTACTCTTTCGGCTGATAACCAGATTATTCATACTTCTCGTTGCTTAGGCTTATATAAGGTATATGGCAAAGAATGGAATACGAAAGAAGAAGTTCCATGGTTTTACAAGGATTGGGACGACCTTTCGGCCAATATATTAAAGTCCGTTGATGCGGAATATACACAGGTACGTAATAGGTTCAAGACAGAATATCCAGATAAGGATTTCTCATATATGCGTGATTATATGGAACTTGAGAGATTCGGCTATAATTCCGAGATTAATGATATCAAGGCCTCTTTCACGGATTTTGGAACTTTAGATGCCATTGCGACACCTGTTGCCCAAAATAAAAATGGGAAATGGGAGATAGATCGTACACATAGATTTTTCATGGATGATATTTTTTATGGAATCTGCATAACAAAATGGATGGCGGAACAATTTGGTATTGAGACACCGACCATTGACGAAATATTGGGTTGGGCGCAAAATGTACGTCAGGAACAGATAATAGATCAAAATCATCATCTGATTCTTGATTCACCAGATTTGTGCCAAGGGTTCAAAACCGGGATACCTGCGTTATATGGTTTTCAGTGTATTTCTGACTGTATAGACTGACATTATGGGTTTAGAGTATCGCTTTCTTACAATTTCAGACTTGAAGCATTATTCACATGATTTAAAGTCTGATCCAGAACGAATTCTTCAATCTGGAATGGATTTGTATGGAAATTCTATATTGGATAATCCCTATAGTAGTGGTGATGGAGATAAAGCAGTCTGTATTGCACTTCAAGATGGGAAGATTGTAGGTCGGTTTATACTTTTACAGTCGGTATTAAATGTTGCAGGCCTATGTGTCCCAATTCAAACTGGGGGAGGCATATTGGTAAGCGAACAAAAAAGAGGTTTGGGGATAGGCTCTTCTATGATTAGAAGGGTTCTTAATAATAAGATTTATTTTGGTGCTCTATATACTAGGGCTGCGTATGACATAGTAAGGAAAACAGAGACGATGCTTGAAATACCTCAATTTGTGAGGTATCGTTATCATGGAATTAAAAAAGTATTAGATTTACCAATCCTTTTTAGGCAAATCATACTGAATAAGCGCTTCCAGATAAAGAAATTGACTATAGTGCCTGAATGGGCTGGAGATATGGCTACCCGTAAAACTCATAAGTATATGGAAATGCATAATACCGCTTGGCTTCAATGGGCATTAGACCATGTTGCTACAGGTGGAGAATCAGATTATCAATCTTTCTATGCTGTATATGATAAAAAAAATATCCCTGTAGGTTTTTTCATGACAAAAGTAAGGCATATCACCAAAGATGGGAAACCAATGATAAAAGCGAATCTTATAGAGTGGGCTTCAGCTGATTTGAATAGACTAAGTGAGGTTGATATCAATATATTGGCGCTTAAAACTTATGATGAGAAAGTGAGCCGTTTTTGGACTATCTCCGAAAATGTTGAGACCGGGAAGAATCTGAAATGTTATTTCTTTAAGCGCCGTGGGTGGTTTGCGATAAGTGTTACAAAAGATTCCCAATATAAAGACATTGGCGAGGTTCGATTATGGCGAATTAGATATGGATGTTGTAATACAGCACTTGTGGAATAGAAAAAAATAATATAAAGAAGATAAAACAATGAAAGCACCAATATTTACGGGTACTTCGGTAGCAATAGTCACACCTTTCAAAAATGGTGAAATAAATTATAAGATGCTTAAGCAACTTGTTGAATTTCATGCTGAAAGTGGCATCAACTCCATTACCGTAGCAGGAACGACAGGTGAATGCTCTACACTTACAGATGATGAGCAGATAGAACTGATAGAAAAGTGTGTAGAATATGTTGATGGCAGGATGAGGGTTATAGCGGGGTCAGGAAGTAATGACACTAAGCACGCAATATATTTGAGTAAGGCAGCCGAAAGCGCCGGTGCAGATGGATTGTTGGTTGTTACCCCCTATTATAATAAAACTTCACAGATTGGGTTAGAGAAGCATTACATGCAAATTGCAGATAGCGTAGATATTCCGATAATTTTGTACAGCGTGCCAAGTCGAACGGGTATGTCCATAAGTGTTAATACCCTTCAGAAACTATCGGAGCATCCGATGATAAATGGATTGAAGGATGCCAATAGCAATTTCGATCAATTGGTGGCTACCATTCATGCGTGTGGCGACAACCTTAACATCTGGAGCGGAAATGATACAGAGATTGTACCAATGATGGCCATGGGAGCCAAAGGCGTAATATCTGTTTGGGCGAATATAGCTCCGAAGGCAGTTATAAAAGTAGTTGAGGAGTGTATGAATGGTAACTATACTAATGCGGCAAAATTGCAAGTTGATGCATATGATTTGTTAAAGGCATTGTTCATAGAAACCAATCCAATGCCCATAAAAGCAGCCATGAACATGTTGGGCTTTGATGTTGGAGAGCCTAGAATGCCTCTCTGTGAGTTATTGCCACAAAACCAGATGCTGCTGAAGAACATTCTTCATAGGTATGGTATATTGGAGTGAGAAGAAAGTCCGTTTTTGGGGAGGATATTTTATAAATGGCAGAAGAATCACTAAAAAATAAGACCGTTAAAGGCACTTTCTGGAGTGCAGCCGATGCATTCCTTGGCCAAGGTGTAACATTCCTTGTCGGGATAGTACTTGCCAATATACTTTCGCCCTCTGAGTATGGCCTAATTGGAATCTGTACGATTTTCAATGTCGTACTGACTGGGATTGTAGATAGCGGTTTCTCTACGGCTCTGATACGCAAACAGGGCACGACAAATGAAGACTATAATACGATGTTTGTCACAAATATGGTGATAAGCATCCTGTTGTATGGAGCACTCTTTGTCTGTGCACCTTGGATTTCTCTGTTCTTTGAGCGGCCAGAGCTGACGGATTTGTTAAGAGTGATGGGGCTTATATTGATACTTCAGGCCCTGAGTATTACTCAAGTAACTATCCTTACAAAACGCATTGATTTCAAAACTAAGACGAAGGCTTCAATCATCTCTGCTATAAGCAGTGGCATCGTGGGTATTGCTATGGCATTTGCGGGTTTGGGAGTCTGGGCATTGGCAGGCCAACAACTTTCCAGGCAGTTGATATATACAGTTTGCCTTTGGTTTTTCAATAGGTGGTGGCCGTCGATGAAACTTAGCCGAACAAGTTTCCGATATATGTGGGGCTTTGGTTGGAAAATGGTATTGTCTGGGCTGCTTAATAATATATGGAACCAACTTTACCAAGTCGTGGTAGGTAAATGGTATAGTCCTGCAACGTTAGGGCAATATACACAGTCCAGGGATTATGCGAATCTCTTTTCGTCGAACTTCACGCTTATAATCCAGCGTGTTACCTATCCTGCCTTGTCAGAATTGCAGAATGAGAAAGAACGGCTTGTCACCGCATATCGTAAAACGATTAAGATTTCGATGTTCATCACTGCAGTAAGTATGTTTTCATTGGGGGCGGTTGCCGAGCCTCTGATTTTTACTCTTATCGGTGATAAGTGGGCTCAAGCAGCCTCTTTTTTGCCATTGATCTGTATTTCCATGTCATTGTATCCGCTCCATGCTTTGAATCTTAACATGCTGCAAGTTCAAGGACGTAGTGATGTTTTTCTTATCATAGAGATTGCTAAAAAGATAACGAGTATTCCCCCATTGCTTTTAGGCATTTTTGTCGGCATCTATTGGATGCTTATTGGAACCATAATAGTGGGCATAATAAATTTCTTTATTAATTCATTTTATACAGGTCGCAAACTTGATTATTCATCATGGCGGCAACTGAAAGATGTTGCACCTTCCTATGGTGTTGCGTTATTGATAGCCTTATCTGTATTCTTTCTGAAGAATCTTCCATTGCCAAGTCTATTAATTTTGATCGTTCAGATGCTTGTTGGTGTAGGAATTTTTTTCTTTGTATGTGAGTTTACAAAGATGGAAGAGTATAATGAAGTGAAATGTATTGCAAAATCTTTTTTAATGAAAATCAGAAGATAATGGCGCAAGAGAAATATAAGGTTTGTGTTCGGTGTTTCACTTATAACCAAGCTCATTACATAGAAGATACTTTAAATGGTTTCTGTATGCAGGAAACATCCTTTCCATATGTTGCTGTGATTATGGACGATGCAAGTTCTGATGGGGAGCAGGGAGTTATAAGGGATTATTTCGATAGAAATTTCTGCCATTCCGATGATAAATACAGCAGGCAAGAAGAAACAGAAGACTATGTTTTAACCTTCGCGCGACATAAAACTAATAGGAATTGCTTCTTTGCTGTTTTTTATTTGAAATACAACCATTGGGGAAAGAAAAAGAAAGGCCCTTATGCTGCAGAGTGGTTTGATAATACCGATTATATTGCAATATGTGAGGGCGATGATTTTTGGACCGATTCTTGTAAGTTACAAAAGGAGGCAGATGTCTTAGATGCAAACCCTGATGTTTCGATGGTTTATACAGCCTTTAATACAATAGGTGCGAATGGTGAGGTAATAAATCGTCCCAAATATAATAGATTCATAAAACGTTCATATACAGGGAATATCCTGCCCGAGTTGTTTTATAGCAATTTCATTCTGACTTTGACAATTATGTTACGTCGTGATGTGTTGTACTCTGATTTATATTTAAATAGCCCCAATAAATATGATTATACCACATTTTTCTCTGCCGCTTTTCTCGGAAGATGTTATTTCCTACCTGATATAACTGGCTGCTATCGCAAGAATGAAGGTAGTTGTATCACAGCTCATTTTGATGAAGTGGAGCAGGGACTATTTAAAGTCTATTTATATTTTGTTGATATATTCTTAATTGGAGTGAATGCCATACAGTTCAGTTTTCATGATACTATTAGTATATATAGGAATATTTTGGTAAATTTGTTCTTTCATGACAATTATCAGTATATTAAACGTGTTATTGGAAAGAATGTTTTATCGTGTTTGCTAATACCTGAAGCTTATGTTTTCAGTTTACTCAAAAAGTTAAAAAGGAAAACTTACGGCTCTATTGACAGATAGGAGTTTTTTTTAGGTTATGTTTATCTACATATTTGTATTTCTTTTATCGATTTTTTTTGCAAGGCTTTGTGAGGTATCCGACAAAAAGATTTACCGCTTTGTTTTTGCAGCATTTTCTGTTTTGTTTCCTGCATTATTGGCGGGTTTGCGTGATTATGGGATAGGGCATGATACCACAATTTACGTGGATTATACGTTTCGTGAAGTTTTAGATTATCAAGATGCTAGTTTATGGACGTTTCTCAAAGCGGCAGCAGAAGGTGAGTTTACCCAAGAACCTTTTTACTGTTTCCTTAATTACATAGGGCTACAGTTCGGTTCTGAGGTTAATTACGTATATTTTGTTGTAAGCCTGGTTACTATCGCGTTGGCTTTTAATGCAATTTATTTATACCGAGAGAAGGCCTCTATACCTTTGATGATGTTCGTCTTCTTGTTCCTATATTTCAATGTTTCACTAAATATTATACGGCAAACAGTAGCAATGGCATTGGCTTTAAATGTCTTTTTGTATTTAGAACGAAAACAATGGGTCGCAGCAATAGCATTCCTTATCATAATGTTATTCTCACATACAACATCTGTTGTATTCTTTCTGTTTTTATTGCTATATGTTGCAGTTGTTAGAGGGGCAGCCAAGAAGGTTATTACTATTTTGATATTGGTTATCCCAGTGTCTTTAATGATGTTGGATTATATGATACTTTTGGCAATATCTTTAAATGTTGTACCTAAGAAATTCATGATATACATGACGGAAGAGGAGGATACTGCTGTTATGAAAACAGCTGTTCTTTTTGGATGGCTTGTTCTAGGTATGATGTACTTGTATGGTCGCTCTCTGCTAAGGAATGATAAAACATCGCGTGAGACTATATTCATATATAATGTGAAGTTGTTTTCAAACTTGCTAACTTTAGCGAGTACGGTCTCATTATGGGCTTTCAGAATGGCTTATTATTTTAGTGTTTTCGATATCCTTTTCATACCGAGAGTTATCCGACTCGTTTCTGAAGAAGATGAAAAAAAAGGAAAACTTCTAAATGCCTTTTTTGTTGTGCTAATCATTTTCTATTGGTATTGGAGTATCATACATAATAATGAGAATGAGACTTATCCCTATAAGTCAGAATTATTAGGGATAAAATAATACCGGATATTTGCAAAAGAAGAGTGTATGATAAGTGTATGCATGACAACTTTCAATGGCGCTAAATTTATTAAAGAGCAGCTAGATAGTATATTGATTCAACTCGGGGCTGATGATGAAATAATAATATCTGATGATGGAAGCCGAGATGATACAATAAATATTATATCGTCTTACCATGATAATAGAATAATTCTATTGCGCCACCAAGTGGAGCATGGGTTCGTAGGAAACTTTGAAAATGCACTAAATCACGCAAGGGGAAATGTTATTTTCCTGGCAGATCAAGATGATATATGGCGCCCCCAGAAAGTGCAAGTAGTTCTGACTGCATTGGAAGATAATGATATCGTCGTTCATGATGCGGAACTAATAGATAGCTTTGGGAAAAGCTTAGGAAAAAATTATTATTCCACGTTGCATAATCATTCTAGCTTTATGGCCAATTTATGGGAATCAAGATTTTTGGGATGCTGCATGGCTTTTAAAAGAGAAGTCTTGATGTACTGTCTGCCATTTCCTAAGGGTATTGTTGCACATGACTATTGGATAGGTATGATGGGTATGACAAAATATAAAAGTATTTTTATAAACGATACCCTAATTTGCTATCGACGTCATGGAGGAAATGTGTCTTCTTCGAGCGGAAAGTCACATAATAGTCTTTATTACAAGATTATTACGAAAAGAATGGGGCTTCTTTTTAATATTCTAAAAGTGAAAATGTTTTCCATTAAGAAAATGCCATGAGAAATTTAGGGTATTTGTTCTTATTTCTGTACACGTGCATTGCATGCAGTGCTCAGCAAAAAGTAGCAACCATTCTTTTCCCTTGCACTAAACGGCTTGATAATCCTTATGGCGTGTGTGCGCATTTGACACAGACCTTTTGGGATCAACCTTATCATGATTCGTTGATAGGGGCAATGCAACATGCCAATATTTCAAATGTGAGATTTGATCTTTGGATGCCATATTCGGAAACGTTGAAAGGTAATAACCTTCTTTCGATTATAGATGGTGCAGTAAGGAAAAACAGAAAGGCAGGTTTGAAACAACTTGGAATCTTGTTTGTCGGTTGGAAAGGGCAACGGGCATGGAATAAAAAGAAAGAATATATGGCTTTTCTTGATACTTTGTTGCACCGGTATAAGAACGACATACCATATTGGGAGGTTATGAATGAAATTAATCTTGAAGGCAAGAGAGATAAGATTTCTGCAGATTCACTTCTCTCATTATATATGGGAATACTTCCAACTACCTATAAGATGGTTAAGGATGCAAACCCAGACATTATTGTAACTTCGGCAAGTATATCTGATGCTCCTGATAATTTTGTCGATTTGATGAGTAAAAGAGAGTGTTATCTTTTTTTTGATATTTTGAATTTCCATTCTTATGATTATCCAGAAAAGTTGCCGACAAAATATCAAAAAATATGTGAAGTAATGAAACGAGATGGATGGGAAAAACCAGTATGGTTGACAGAGTCCGGATTTTCTTCATTCTTAGAGCCAGCATCAAAATTTTGGGCAAAGGATACTCTACAAAAAGAGCAGGAACAAGCCTTTTGGATACCTAGAACGTATCTTATATCCTTCGCATATGGCATAGATAAAGTTTTCACTTTTAGCATGAGATCTAGAGAGGCCTCTAAATATAATAAAGAGGATCATTTTGGTATTACACATGCAGACGTGACTCCTAAACCGGCATATAATGCATTCAAAACTTTAATTGAATTATGTCCGGATGGTTCTTTACGTCCCACACTTAAAATTATAGACGATGTTTATATTGCACGTTGGAAAAGGCCAGATAATAAGGTCGTATATGCCTTATGGACTCCCCAAGGTGAGGAAAATGTAGATTTGAGGATAAAAGGGAAACATAACTTTTATGATATATATGGCAAATTGTTAAATAAGCCATCTAAAAAAATTACTATTTCTCCTTCGGTTGTATATATAGTAGGAGGTAAGAAACTAACATTGAATATCGGAAACGACAAGGATGCGTAAATATCCCATAGGAGTACAGGGTTTCTCGAAGATAATCCGAAGTGGGTATCTATGTGTTCGCACTGAAGCTCAACGTTAGAAAATAATCTTAGTCATGAGAAAATCGATATTGTTTATTGGTGGAGCCGGTTTCATCGGGTCGAATATCATCAGGAGACTTGATAAGGAAAAGTTCCGTGTTGTGGTGATTGAGCCCAGAGGCGCTTATTTGGGGCGATTGGACGGCATGGATGTAGATTTGCTCGAAGGTTCGCTCTGCAATATAGAACTCGTTAAAGAAGTTATAGAACAGCAGGATATCCAGATTGTGGTGCATCTCGTGTCAACCTTGATACCGGGAAGCACATATGAGGATTATAAAAAGGAATATAAGGATGTAATATTCCCCAGCATAGAACTGATGGAATTGTGTGCCCAGAAGGGTATTCGATTTGTGTATTTCTCATCGGGCGGCACAGTGTATGGCAACAGAAATGATGTGCTGCCATTCACGGAAACGGACGCCATGAACCCAATTTCCTATTATGGATGGTCGAAACAGATGATGGAGAATAGCATTCAGTTTATGCACAGGACTGCCGGGCTGGATTATTTAGTGGTGCGTCCATCCAATCCTTATGGGCACGGACAGAACTTGTATGGAAAGCAGGGGCTTGTGGCTGTGGCTATGGGCAAGCTCTTGCGGAATGAGGAAATTGAGGTCTGGGGCGATGGTTCAGCTGTGAGGGACTACATCTACGTGGATGACTTGGCCAGAATATTTGTTAAGCTGATAGAGGAGGATGTGCATAACACAACGCTGAATATAGGTAGCGGACGCGGCTATTCGGTTAATGACGTGTTGGCATTTCTGAAGATTGTTACTGGCAGAGAGTTGAAGATTGTGTACCAGAATCCCAGACCTGTGGATGTGTCAAGTATGGTGCTTGACACTTCAAGGCTAAAAGGACTGATAAGTTATGAGGTCACTCCATTCATGGATGGAATAAAGAAATATTACGAAGAAGTTAAAGAGAATATCGCATGATACGAATTGCAATCATTGCAGGTGTACTTCATTCGGGTGGGAAACGTAACCTGATAATGGAGTATTTCCGACATATCGATAGAAGTCAGGTTCAGTTTGATTTTATTTGTGATTCGGACTCGAACGGGATTCCTCGCGAGGAAATAGAATCGTTGGGTGGGAAGGTGTATTTGGTGCCTCCTTACAAAGAAATCGTGCCTCACATGAGAGAAACGTACAAGATATTGAAGGAGAATAAGTATTCCATAATGCATGCCTTTGACAATACACTGAATCTTTTCCCGATGTTTCTTGGCTGGTTGGCTGGTGTGAAGGTGCGGATAAGTGAGAGCATATCCAAGGGCGATAAGAGTGAAAAGAAAACGTTAGTCAAGTTAGCGCTTCGTCCTTTCTCTCATTGCTTCGTAACTGACTACATGGCTAATTCGATAGATTGCGGAAAATGGCAGTTTGGTGAAAGCACATACGATAAGGGCAAGATTAATATCTTCAAAACTGTCATTAATGCTGATGAAAATGCGTTCAACCCAGAATTGAGAACTTCGACGAGGTCAAAGTTTGGTTGGGATGAGAAGATTGTATATGGCTTTATAGGCAGGTATGTCGACCAAAAGAATCCGTTGTTCCTGATAGATATATTCAATGAGATTGCTAAGCGACAGGCAAATGCCCTCCTTGTGATGATAGGATTTGGGGAACTTGAAGGTGAAATGATGGAGGCAATTAGGAAGTATGGAATAGAAGATAGAGTTCAGAATCTTGGTCGCCGAGATGATATCAAGCAATTCTATAACGCATTTGATGCATTCTTGTTGCCCAGTTTATATGAGGGCATGCCCGTTGTCGGAATAGAAGCGCAATGTGCAGGTCTGCCAATCTTCTTCTCAAAAAACATCACAGAAGAAACCACAGCAAGTGATTTGGCCTTTTATATTGGACTTGACGAAGGACCGGAAAAGTGGGCCGAGAAGATAATGTCCACAGTGGAGAAATGTATGAAGAACAGGAAAGGACGGAGCGAGGAGGTAAAGAAGGCGGGATTTGATTCTGAAAGCGAGGCTCTAAGGCTCCAGTCGTTCTATTTCCAGAGGTTAGACTCCGAATCTAAGTAGTACAGGGTGCAAGAAATGAACATAGAGTTATTATTCCATTTATTGCGTTGTTGTGTCGATGAGAATCATCCGCAGCCGAATCTTGCGGAGGTGGATTGGGAGGCATTGTACACGTTCTCTAAGCAGCAGGCCATCACAGGCGTGATGTTTGACATGCTGATGCGGATGGGGGGCAAGGAAACTGGCATTGAGAGAAAGTTGTTCCTCAGATGGTTTAAGCAATATGATCGTATCCAGGAGCGCAATAAGCTGGTGAACGAACATGCGGTGCAGATTGTCAAGGCGTTCGAGGGGAAGGGGTTCAGATGCTGCCTGCTGAAAGGGCAGGGGAATGCGGTGATGTATCCCAATCCGTCGACCCGTGTGTCGGGCGACATCGATTTGCTGCTCATCCCACAAGGCTTATCGGCTCTCCCCACCGACTTGAATGAACGCCGAAAGGTGGTTCTGGAGTTTGTACGGAAGAAGTTCCCCAAGATTCCTTTCCGCTATCATCATGTTGACTTCCCGATTATTAAAGGTCTACCCATAGAACTGCACTTTGTGCCCTGTCTGATGAATAATCCGCGATACAATCGTCGGATACAGCAGTGGTTGGGGGAAAGGGCAGAACAACAGTACGGACACCGGATAGAATTGCCGGAGACTGAGGGCAGTGTGCCAGTGCCTACGCTGGAATATAATCTTGTGTTCCAGATGGCTCATCTGATGCATCATTATTTCGACGAGGGGATTGGCCTCCGGCAGATGATGGACTACTACTTTCTTTTGCAGCGTACTGCAAATGATAAATTAAGAATGAAGAATGAAGAAATAAGAAATGCGCTGCAATATCTGAATCTCTATAACTTTTCCGGAGCGGTAATGTATGTGATGCGTGAGGCCTTTGGGATGAAGGAGGAGTGGATGATAGTGCCGGCTGATGAGCGGCGGGGCGAAACGCTGATGGCAGAGATACTGCGAGGGGGAAACTTCGGTCACTATTCGGGGTTGACCAAGCATGGTACGGCTATGAAGTATTTCCTGAAGCATTGGCGAAATATGCACCTGGCTCTGGAGTACCCGGCTGAGGCGCTCAGCGAACCGATATTCCGCACATGGCACTTCTTCTGGCGGTTGAAGAACAAGAAGTAACACATATATAATAGATTGCACTATGAAAAACAATACGCAGACAAACCGGCTGATAATGCTGTTGATAGTGGTCGCCGACTTCATTGTCCTCAATGCGCTGCTATTCGTTTTGGTTGAGTATCATCCGTGGTTCGCACGATGGACTCCGGTCAGGGTACGCACCCTTGTCCTGCTTAGCAACATAGCTTTGCTCATCAGCGAGTATTTCAATTCGCCAATCATCCAGATGCGCATCATTTCTGCGGGCGACGTGCTGAAGCGCGTGCTGCAGCTTACGTTGGTGCAGTCGGTGATAGCGATAGCCTTTATGAAGTCGCTCAGCGTATGGTTCGTCGGTGGCAGATTCCAACTTGCCTTCTTCCTGTTGCTTTTTCCGTGCATCCTGTGTTCAAGGTATTTCGAGCGGCTTATCATTAAAAAATACCGTAGGGTGGGCGGCAACCTTCGGCATGTCACGTTCATTGGTGCTGACACGGAGCTGCTGAATCTGTATCATAAGTTGAACGACGACCTGGCGATGGGATATCGCATCGACGGCTATTATGCCGATGCGGATATGCCGGAGGACAGTTTGGCCAATGCCTTGCATCCTGCTGCCAGGCTGGAAAAGTTGGGCACGCTGCAGTATTTCTTGGAGAACATCAATCATCCGGAGAATCTTAAACTCGGCGATGAACTGTATGTCTGCCTGTCGCGTCGTGACAAGGACATCATTAAGCGGATTTCGCTGCTGTGCGATCAGCATGTGGTGAGGTTCTATTTCGTGCCAGTCTCGGTGGAGACTTTGGGTATAGACCTGAAGCGAGAACTGCTGGACGATATGGAGATATTTGCTACGTATGAGAACCCACTGGCCAATCCGCTCAACAAGTTTGTCAAGCGTGCGTTTGATGTCGTGCTGTCGCTTATCTTCCTCATTCCCACCTTCCTGATTATGCCTTTCATTTGGGTCATCATGAAGATACAGAGCCCGGGTCCGATGTTCTTCAAACAACTGCGCACGGGACTTGACGGCAAAGACTTTGAGATGCTGAAGTTCCGTTCGATGCACGTGAATGCCGATGCCGACAAGGTGCAGGCCACGAAGGATGATCCCCGGAAGTATCCGTTCGGCAACTTCATGCGTAAGGCGAATATTGACGAACTGCCCCAGTTCCTGAATGTCCTGAAGGGCGATATGTCCATCGTCGGTCCGCGTCCGCACATGCTGGCCCACACCGAACAATACTCGCAGCTGATAGACAAATATATGGTGCGCCATTTCGTGAAACCTGGCGTGACGGGCTGGGCACAGGTGACGGGCTTCCGCGGTGAGACGAAGGAACTGTGGCAGATGGAGGGGCGTGTGAAGCGCGACATCTGGTACATGGAGCATTGGAGCATCTGGCTCGATATACGTATCATTTGGCTCACGGTGAAGAGCATGTTTATACACGACGAAAATGCATATTGATAACAGAATATTTAACAACTGACTAACATAAACATGGGAAAAGTTTTGATTATTGGCGCTGGCGGCGTGGCAACGGTGGCAGCGCACAAGGTGGCTCAGAAGCCTGAAGTGTTCAGTGAGGTGATGATTGCCAGTCGCACCAAGTCGAAATGCGACGCGTTGGCTAAAGTGCTTAACGAGAAGTATGGTGCCAAGATACAGACGGCACAGGTGGATGCCGATAGCGTGGAAGAACTGGTGAAGTTGCTGTCGGCTTACAAGCCAGACATCGTCATGAATCTGGCCCTGCCATACCAGGACCTGACCATCATGGAGGCTTGTCTGCAGACCGGTTGCAACTACCTGGATACGGCCAACTACGAGCCCAAGGACGAGGCACACTTCGAGTACTCGTGGCAGTGGGCTTATCGTGAACGCTTCGAGAAGGCCGGCCTGACCGCCATCCTCGGCTGCGGCTTCGACCCGGGCGTCACCAGCATATATACGGCCTACGCTGCCAAGCATCATTTCGACGAGATTCACTACCTGGATATCGTCGACTGCAATGCCGGAAATCACCACAAGGCCTTTGCCACGAATTTCAATCCCGAGATTAACATTCGTGAGATTACCCAGAAGGGACTGTATTGGGAGGATGGAACGTGGATAGAGACGGAACCGATGGCCATACATCAGACGCTGTATTATCCCAACATCGGGCCCAAGGAGAGCTACCTGTTGCATCACGAGGAACTGGAGTCGTTGGTCATCAACTATCCCACCATCCGCCGTGCACGATTCTGGATGACCTTCGGGCAGCAATATCTGAATTACCTTGACGTTATCCAGAACATCGGCATGTCCCGCATCGACGAGATTGAATACAAGGCACCGAAGGCTGACGGCTCGGGCGATGCAGTAGTGAAGATTGTTCCCCTGCAGTTCCTGAAGGCCGTACTGCCCAATCCGCAGGATCTGGGCGAGAACTACGATGGCGAGACCTCCATTGGCTGCCGCATCCGCGGTATGAAGGGTGGCGAAGAACGTACCTACTACGTCTATAACAATTGTTCGCACCAGGCAGCCTATGAGGAGACGGGCATGCAGGGCGTTTCCTACACGACGGGTGTTCCGGCAATGATAGGTGCCATGCTCTTCCTGGAAGGTAAGTGGAAGAAGCCCGGCGTGCACAATGTTGAGGAGTTCGATCCCGACCCCTTCATGGAGCGTCTGAACCAGGACGGTCTGCCTTGGCATGAATTATTCAACGTGGACCTGGAGTTTGATTGAAACTATGAAGTAAATAAATAAGAAAGTTATATGGCTAAGAAAATTGAAGAAATGGCAGCAGCAAGTGCTGGCAACGAGAAACTGAAAGCCCTACAGGCCGCTATGGCGAAGATAGAGCGGGATTTCGGCAAGGGCAGCATCATGAAACTCGGTGACGAACGTATTGAGGATGTCGAGGTCATCCCCACCGGCAGCATCGGCTTGGATGTAGCCCTGGGCGTCGGCGGCTATCCCAAGGGACGCATCATTGAGATTTACGGTCCGGAGTCGTCGGGTAAGACAACGTTGGCCATCCATGCAATAGCCGAGGCACAGAAGCAGGGCGGCATAGCAGCATTCATTGATGCTGAGCATGCTTTCGACCGCTTCTATGCGAAGAAGCTTGGCGTGGATATCGACAACCTGATTATCTCACAGCCCGATAATGGCGAGCAGGCATTGGAGATTGCCGACCAACTCATTCGTTCCAGCGCCATAGACATCATTGTGGTCGACTCGGTTGCGGCCCTGACGCCGAAGGCTGAGATTGAAGGCGATATGGGCGACAACAAGGTCGGACTGCAGGCACGTCTGATGAGCCAGGCTCTGCGCAAGCTGACGGCTACGATTAACAAGACCAAGACCACCTGCATCTTTATCAACCAACTGCGCGAGAAGATTGGCGTCATGTTTGGCAACCCCGAGACCACTACCGGTGGCAATGCCCTGAAGTTCTATGCTTCGGTGCGTCTCGATATTCGTAAGGGTGCGGCCATCAAGGATGGTGACAATGTGATTGGCAACCAGACCCGTGTGAAGGTCGTAAAGAACAAGGTGGCGCCTCCATTCCGCAAGGCTGAGTTCGAAATCATGTTCGGCGAAGGCATCAGTCGGGTGGGCGAAATCGTCGACTTGGGTGTCGAATACGGCATTTTGAAGAAGGCCGGTTCGTGGTTCAGCTACATGGACAGCCGCATCGGCCAGGGACGAGAAGCCGTGAAGGCTCTCCTGCGCGACAATCCTGAACTGTGCGACGAGATTGCCGACAAGATTTCCAAGGCAATGTCTTCTATGCCGGCCTCCGAGATTGAAGCCAAAGAGGAGAGTCGGGAGCAGGAGGATTGATTTCCTGCTGACAGATACGGAAACGAAAAGTGCCCCGCAGGCTTGACCTGCGGGGCACTTTCTGTAATATGCTCTTAGAAATTACACCTTCCAAACGCTTGCGGTAGTCACCAGTGGCATACAGCGGGTTCTTGCCGATATAGTACTTTACTATGATTTAACTTTCAAAAGTAAAAAACCATGCAAATATTTTTTCTTTAAAGTTAAATTCGCAACTTTGCGCCATAAACGGGAAAAGAGAAATGGATAGGTTGTTACGGCAATCCTATGGTTCAAATAAGTCTTCCATTAAGACTTCGCTGTCCACGATGCTGCGGTGTATTCCATCTGCCACGCCGAAAGTCGTGACGAAAGTATTGACTAATGATTTCCGGGTATTCGTCTTTTCCTTAAAGATTGCCATCCGCAAGCGCAATGTCTGCTCATAGTCCTTGGATATGACGTATGGATTGACAGAGAATTTCATCTCGCACAGATTGATGATTCTGTCCGCACGGTCTATCAGCAGGTCAATCTGAGCACCTTTCTCGTCAGTCCCTTTTGATACGGCATTTCTCCATGACGATGCTTCTGCCGCTATTCCCGAAATGCCAAGCCGACGCTTTATCTGATCCAAATGCGTCAAGCATATAAGTTCAAAGGACATTCCCTGCCAAGACTCAACTGAATGGGACTGGAAATGGTGGCTCCAC
>ODAJ012190142.1_pt1 | contig 71260 bp, 100 predicted proteins | sample 1539241 | NCBI WGS metagenome assembly ODAJ01 (sample SAMN02144231, study PRJEB22623) | gut metagenome | biome: sheep rumen | host: Ovis aries | place: New Zealand | reverse complement strand
GTCATCTTCCGCGCCTCTGCGTCGCCCGGCATAACTGAAAGGCTGGCACGGAAAGCCGCCAGTGAGCACGTCCACTCGTCCGCGCCACTCGCGGAAGTCTGTTGTTGTGATGTCTTCATACGATTTGCTGTTTGGGTACCAATAATCTAAAACTTGTCGCCCGAAAGGGTTTATCTCGCAGTGGAACAGGTTCTCCCAGCCCAGCATGGTCGCTGCGACTTCGGGGCCTCCTATTCCGCTGAATACTGATGCGTGGGTCATAATTCGTGATAATTCGTGTAAATTTGTGATAAAAGAAAACCTCCGCAAAGAGTGATTGCGGAGGGTGGCGGTGCTATTCCCCGCCAAGTCATCGGTTTATGGCCTTAGTCCGCTGGCACTTATCATTAAACAAACAGAAACTTCAAATGAAAAGCCCACCGCTGTGGGCCAAATGTACCTATTAATATGAATAAGTCAATCAGGAAAACACCCTCACGGGCTTGTAATACCATAATGAAATAAGAATATAAAATGTAATAAAAGAAGAGAACCGCCCTCACGGGTTTTTGTGGGAGCGAGGAGAATCGGACTCCTCCGTAGAGACCTACACAGCCCCTTCAGCTCAAGAAAACTTTTAAAGAGGCAGGACTGCTGAGCCGGTACAGAATCTTATACTTTTCTTGATTCAGTGTCTCAGGCCACCGAGGGCTCCCATATATAAAAAGGAGGCGGCTGGCGCTACCCAGCTCACGGACAATTCGTAATTATGGCTAAAAAAGTAAATCATCGTCCGCGCAGTCATACTGCACCTCCCAGCGAGTGATATTTCGTGTTTTCAATAAGTCAAAGAACGAGATGAACGTCAGGGCAGGCGCCTAATCTGCCTTATTAAGATGAAGGCTGTATCACGTTCCAAAGTGCCGCAGGAGGGTAACGCTCCCTCGCTCATGTCAGATTCCTATGTCCAGTGCTTTAGCACTTTTCAGCTGTTCATGCCCGTTGCTCTATTTACGGACTTTCTGCGGCATAAAGCCCTCACGCGAGAGGGCGGGGTTGGATTGGTTAATGAGTTTTCGTCGGCGGGCTCTCACCGCACGCCTGCCTTTACAGGCGGTATTTGTTATGCGGGCCTCACGGTCGGCGGGTTGATGATAATCATTTCTTAAAGAGGAACGGCACGTCGCGGAAGTAGAGGATGACTTCGCGGATGCCCAACACGATGGCTACTGCGAACATAAGTGTAGAGAACACTTCGACCAGGCAGCTGAGGATAACGAACGTCATCATAGGGCTTCGGATTTGCTGTTGGCTACTTCCTGACGGAACACCTGTCTGCCGGAGCAGGCTCCATCGGTGATGAGGCGGTCGATTTCCGACTTGATATAGAAGATGGCGTTGGCTACCTTGGAGTAGTGGAGTGTGCCCTCTTCGCATCGTGCTTCGAGCCAGTCCTTCGACATCCCGAGGTACTTGACGGCTTCCTTCTGCGAAAGAAAGAGCTTGTCGCACTGACGGACGACGACTTGTTTAGTCACATTCGTTTTCATTTTCTTCTTTCTTTACAAGTTGAATTGACACGATGTTCTCCTTCGTCACGTGGACGGTGTAGCGGTAGCCTTCTACGGGGTAGGAATTGTTTACATAAGTAACCAAATTCCTCGTGTAGTAGCACTCTTTTCTCTCGGGGAGAAGCCTGATTAAAGGCTTTCCTACTTTGATTTTACGGATGTCGTTGACGGTAATTTTCATTCTTGTTTATATAATTTTGTTGTTTTTATTTGGCGATTTAAAAGTTTTTTCCTATCTTTGCAGGTGACTATATTGTGCCGATGGGAGTCAACTTCCGTCGCTGATGAACTCGGACTTGTTGTTTATATCCGAAACACAAGTACAAAGATACACATTTTGTGTGAAACTTCACACATATTGTGTGGTTATTTAATATATTTTAAGACATTTGCGCCACCATTTAAAGAAAATGAACACATGGAAGAGCAAAAGGGTCGGATTGACGAGTTGGTTAGCTCCCTGGGGCTGACACAAGCAACATTTGCCGCACGTGTAGGTGTGTCTGCAAATGCCATTACCAACTGGAAGGCACGCGGCATCAAAGGAAGTGCTTACGAGAAAATAGCCAAAGCATTTCCCGAAGTAAATATCGCTTGGCTTCAGGAGGGAGTCGGCGAAATGTTTACAAAATCGGAAGAAAAGAAACTTCCTCACTTTCCGGTGGTAGCCAGGGCGGGTTCTTTGTCGTCTTATTCTTCTTCTGTCATGAAAGAAGAATGCGAAATGAGACCGATAATAGCAGGTATTCCTTCGTATGATTTCACGATGTCGCTGAAAGGCGACTCTATGGAACCGAAATACGAAAGTGGTGACATCATTGCCATCAGGAAGGTCTACGATTACATTGAATGGGGAAAGGTGTACGTTCTCGATACTGCTGACGGGGCAATCGTCAAGAGATTGTATGACGCAGGAGATAAGTACAAATGCGTATCATACAACCCTGAATACCCTGAGTTCTTTGTCGAGAAGAGCAGTGTGTTCGGGGTGTTTAAGGTAGTTGGGATGTTAAGGATATAATGAGATAATAGTTGGCTATTAGTTGGCAAAAAGCCTAAGAGAACTGAAAACCTCTGAAAATCAAGCGGTTACGTAACTAAAAAAAACTTCCCAAGCCGAGGGTCGCGGGTTCGAGTCCCGTTTACCGCTCAACGCTGATAATCAAGGAGTTACGAAGTTAAAGGGCTCCAAAAACAGCAATTTTGGATTGATTTTTGAGGTTATAAAGTCGGTTTTTAAGGGCTTTTGAGGGCCAATTTGGTTGGCAAATGGTTGGCAAATGGTTGGCAGCCGGTTGGCACTGGAAAGTGAATGTTAAAACTCAAAAATCAAGTTATGTATAATTTCTATCCGTTCGTAGAGACTAAGAGGCGGGACACTCGTGGCGAATCGCCCGTGCGCCTGATAGTGAGAAAAAGGGGCTGCGGCAAGTTTTGGCTCGCCACAGGTCTGACGTCGAAAGGGAAGTTGGAAGGCAATTCCTTTCCGAAGGGTACTTCGTGCGCGCGTGCGAAAACATTATCTTTATGTAGGATAATGGCCGAAGTAGAGGAGGTGCTGCTTCGCAAAGGCGTGCAAGAGATGGAACCTGCGGAAGTGAAAGCGTTGCTTGCAGAGGAAGTGCTGGGTGTTGCGCCGAAGGTGAAGGTTATGACGCTCGCTGACCGCATCGGAGAATTTGCCGAAACGAAGCGCAAGAGCACGAAAGTGCTGTACGGCATCACGCAGAGAAAGGTGGCCGAGTTTGACGAACGTGCGACACTCGATGATGTGGACTTTGCATGGCTGGAGAGGTTTCGTCAGTGGTGTCTGGCGAAAGGGATGAAAATCAACGGCGCAGGAAAGGAACTGCGGAACATCCGCGCTGTGTTCAACTGGGCGCGCAAGAAAGGACTTACACAAAACTATCCGTTTCTCGACTATTCTATCGTTGAGGAGGAAACGGAACCGAACAACATCAGCGTGGAGCAGTTGTGCGAGCTGAGAGACTACAAGTGCGAACCTTGGCAGGAGAAGTATGTGGACTTCTTCATGCTGTCGTTCTACCTTGCAGGCATCAATCCGGCAGACCTGCTACAGATGCGCTCTGACGCGCTGAAGGACGGGCACCTGCGGTTTGTACGTCAGAAGACTAATAAGGAGGGCACGCGCAAGGTACGGACGATTGTGCTGCCCGTGGTTGATGAGGCCCGGAAAATCATTGAGAAATATCCGAGCCGGGAAGGCTATGTACTTGGGTTCATGGACGGGCGGCAAGACTACCGCTCGTTCATAAAGAAATGCAACGAGGCATTGAAGAAGGTCGGCACAAGCGAAATAGTGCCCGACAAGATAGGCAGGATGAGGAAGGTGGAGTACCACCCCATCCTACCGAATATAACGCTCTACACGGCGAGATACACGTTCGGAAGCATTGCCGCCAACGACCTCGACATCAGCGAGCGCACCATCGGCATGTGCCTTGGCCATTCGTGGTCGAAGAACGTTACGTCGCGGTACATTTCGCACGACCAGCGGAAGGTTGACACGGCGGTGCAGAGAGTCGTGGAGTACGTGAGCGGCGGCGTCAAAGATTCTTAGCAAAATCAAAGAGATTCTTTGTTTTGCGGTATTCTTCGAGCAGGTCTGGGTGTTCCTTCTGGAATTTCCGGAAAGCACGGAGCATGGCCCGCTCGTCGTGGTCATTGAAATCCTCTTCGTTGTTGTTGATGAAGGCTTCGACTTTCTTAGTGATTACGTTCAGGGCGAAATCGCCGTCGATGTCGGTAGACACTTTCTTTAGTTGAGGAAAGGCCACAAAGGGTAACTGCGTGCCGAGGGCGATGACGTCCTCGACACGATAGAGGTATTCTTTAAGTGGTGTCATTGTTACTTGTTGTCTGGGTTATGATCTTCCGGCGGCGTAAGGCCGTTGGCATGGATAAAGGCAAGCAGTTGCTGGATGCGCTGCTGGAGGTATTCGACAGACGCTTCGAGGCGTCTGCACTTCCTGCTGAGGAACGTGTTCTTTTCTGCCAGCTGCTTGTTCTTCTCGCATGCTATTTTCTTTTTGTTTTCCTGCGTCTCGGCGACACGTTCGAGGTGGCGAATCCATTGCCGGGCTTCATCCTCGGAAAAGTGGTCGCGAAGCGTAGGGTCGTGTTCAGACTGGTTCATATTCGTTGCTGTTTGGTTGGAAATATGCCATCACGTTCGGTGTAAGCGGTCGCTCGGCACAGATATAACGGCGTGTTGTTTCGATGTTCCGTCCGTGTCCCATCATCAAGGCAACGTCTTCGAGCGACACCCCTGCAAGGTAGAGGTTGGTGGCGAAGGAACGTCGTGCGGTGTGGGAGGAAACGAGTTCCCATTTCTCTGCGGTGACGTTCTTGTTGCGCCGCATGACGGTGTGCAGGCTGTTGAATCCGAGTTCTCGGCAGATTCGCCTGACGGTGGAGTTGAATGTGCTCAGGGCGCAAGGAAACATGTTTGCCCGTATGTCGGCCAGTATCTGACGCAGAGGAAAACGCTCATCGACGGGAACGGTGACGACGATGCCCGGTGTCTTCTGCGGCACATACGAGAGTGTTCCCGTCTCGATGTCGCAGTTGGCGGTTGTGAGTTGCTCGGCATCGACAAGCCTGGCTCCCGTGAGCATGGCTATTGCGAAGTTGTGCTGAACAAACCGCTCGGTTTCGTCATAGGTCTTGTACTCGATGAACCTCTTCATCTCGTCGCGTGTCAGATAGACCGCCTGCGAGGTGTTCCCTTTCGGAGAGAGGATGCGTCGGAAGTTGGCCGAAGGAGGATTCTGCTCGGTATTCAATGCAATCAGCGCTTTGAGCTCCGAACACAAGGTGCGGATGGATGACGGCGCCATTCCAGCATCGGCAAACTCATCGACGAGGTCTTTCAGATTCGTGTCAGTCAGGTCGGCCCACTCTGGATTCCGGCCGAGCATGTCGCGGAAGATTCTGAGGGCACGGATGCGTCCCGGGTATTTCCAGACGTATGCTCCGACAAAGGTGTGCTTCCATTGCCGTGGGTTCTTCTCGTAGCCGTCGAAGAATCCTGAGTTGATGGCAGACTGATACTTCTTGTTCTGCTCGTAAGAGAGTGATGTAAGTTCTGTCATATTGGTTTTGTTTTGCAAAATTACATAATATTTTCCTAATATCGTCAGGAAGGGCGTGAAAAATTTCACGCGCCCCTCCCGAAAGAGACTAATCGTCGTTGAGATTCTTTACTCCTGCGTTGGTCGCACACTTGATGAGCGCGTCGGCATAGGAATCGTCGAACATCTCGCCCATGTTGCGTGCAATCTCCTCCATCACGGCATCAGGCTGATTGCAGTCGAAGCCATAGTTGCGGAGTTCATCGCGGTCGATGGTTACGACGGGGAATGCACGTCCCCAGTCCTCCTGCTCGCGCAAGATGCGTTTCATCTCGCGGTCGTGGGCGATGAGGCGGGCATGCGCCCAAGCGTCGTTGACACACTCGGAGAGTTCGTCCTCGTAGTAGTTCTCTGCGAAGGGAATACCGTCTATATCGACGGAATAACGCCCTTCGTCGTCCTCGACCTTGATGGCGATGCCACGCGGTGAGAGGTCTTCGTTGGCAAGGCGAAGTAGTTCCTGCCAGTCGTTGATTCTGTTCATAGATGTGAGTCGTGTTAATGAATTGTTACCATATTCTGTTGTTTTAAGGGTTAGACATTTGTTGTGGCTGTTGTGCAGCCACATGCGAGACAGAGATTAGCGTAGCGTAATGAAGTCGCGCTTGTCGTGAGAGGGGCGGATGGTGGGTAGCCCGCCTGGGAAGGGATAGAGCCCCTCGTTGATGATGTAGCCGAGGCGCAGTTCCTTCGGTTCGGCCAGCGTGTTGTGGCAGATGACCTCACCGAAACAGCCGTGGAACATCATGTTGACGGCAGACATCCGGCAGCAGTCGATGTCGAGGTCTTCGGCCACGAGATACGGCTTGCGTGCCCCGTCGCGAATGAAACGTGCGTGAGCAGCCAGCAGGTTACGCGCAGAGCCTGCGGCAGGGTCGTTGATGGTGACACGCTTGCCGAAACCGCCGCAGATGGACGTAGGCTCGGCAGAGGTGTTGACGGTGGTCTCGACCATGAGGTCGCAGATGTCAACGGGTGTGAAGAACTGACCACGGGCACCTCCACGCGGCGTGAGTTCCATAAAGATGTCGCCCCACACATCGTACCACTCCTTTGATTTCAGCTTCTCCTGCATCAGGGAGATGTAGGCGAGCATCATGTCGTGGAACTCGGCGTTTTGCTCCTTCGCGTAGGGCCAGAGTGGATTGGGCTCCGGCTTAGGATTGAAATTGCCGATGATGAACTGAAGCAGGTCGGATAGCACCTGCTTGGTGTCCTTTCCGTTCTTAACGGCGAAGGACTGGATGAGTTTCACAAGTTCGTTCATATTCTTGGGAAAAAGGGTTAGACATTAGCGGCTCCGAAGAGCCTTAGACTAATCGTCGGAGTACGGCATGAGACCACAAGAAGACACGATGTCTCCCCACACGTCCTGAATGTCCTCTTCCCATCCTCCGTCTATACGCTCGTTGATGATGCCTGCGTCGAGTGTCATCGGGAAAGAATAGACGACAAATGGGTACGTGTTTCCATCCTCTGCCTCGAACCTGTGTTTTGAGAATGTAAGTGTGTAGTCTTCGCCGTCTTGGTTCTCACACTTCAATCTCCAAATGCTGCCGTCGTCGGGGAGGCTAACGATTTTCTTTCTGAAATCGTTGATAGTAAGATAATGCTTCATAATTACAATGGCTTTATGTTAAACATTCCGTCTTTTGAAGGACAAACGCCTCCTACACACCCGAACATATTGGGGTATTCGTATTTCCATCTTACCAGATAGTAATCGGATTTCATTCCTTTTCGTGGTGCGCTTTTCTCGGTAACTATCACTTCTCGCCAGCCGCCGATTGTTTTCGCCATGTACTTAACACCGATAGCGATGTCTTTGAAATTCATTTTATTTCCCATAATCTTTAAGTTTTTGGTGAAACATAGTGCCCTCGTTGCAAAGAGGGCTGAGAGACTAATTCAATACTCAATCCATTCTGCCTTGAAGCGCTTGTTTCCGTATTTGAACGAAATAGTGTGGTTACTACCGTCGGTCTTTACGTTTGCGTTTCCGCAATACGACAAACACCAATCGAGCCATGCGCGAAAATGCTTGTCGTAATCGCTCTTGTCGTTCCCGAACAACTCATTTTGTTTCATGCAATTCGGGAAATTTGTCTTGAACTTGTAGAGCATTATCATGACACAAACGACTTGAAGTTTTCCTTGCGGAATGAGCGGAACTGGCGCTTCACGGTGTCATAGTACGTCACCAGCTCGGGATTGGGCTCACGATTCGACGTGTCCTTAATGAGAGGCAGGATAATGTCGTCCTGCAACGTTCCGAAAGCCTGCCGCACGGTGCCGTCCTTCTTGACGAAGTAGAACTCGACGATACGGCTCTTCATGGCTTTCACACACTCGGCAATCTGCATTGCCTGGTTCTCACACTCGGCCATCGGACGGCCTGTGATTTCACGGATGCGCTTGGCATCGGTCATTACTTTTTCTGACATATTCTTTACGTTTTAGAGGGTTAGACAATGGTTGTTGCCGTGATACGGCAACATACGAGACTTTAGTCGGTCATTTCAAAGAAGTAGTCGCAGGCTTCGCTGTTGCCATCGTACTTGTCGTAGAAATCGTGGCGAGCCTGATAATAGAAGTCAGCGTAGAGGCGGATATAGGGAAGACGGCCGTCTATACCTTGGTCTTTCAGAGCGCAGTGCGCCCACGAGAGCATGTTCAGCGCAATGACTACCTCGGTGAACGCCTTGTAGTCGGAGAGCCACGCTTCCTTGACGCGTTCGTAGGTTTCCTTTACGGAATCCTCGCCCAGCCAGTCGGCGATGGCGAAGTCGGACACAAACGTGTACTGCAGCGGTCCGAGCGGAAGCTGTTGGTTCACCCAGTTCTCCATGCCTGCGGCATAGGAGAACACATTCTGGAAATTCTCTTGTAATTTCATATTCGTAGGAATTTTGGTTAGACAATAGAAAGGGCGGGAGGTTTCGCTCCTCCTCGCCCCAACCAACTAAAACTAAGATAAATCTCTGTCGGGGATGCAGTCAGTGATGAAGCTGACGTGGCTGTATGCGATGTCGTCGAGAGGGATTTCCTGCTCGTCTTCCCACCATCCTGCCGGGCCGTCACAATACGGCTGCCCGATAATGGTGAGGTGGTCGTTTCCGTCGAGCGACACCGAAAGGATGCGCACGTCAGCCGGGCCTCCGTACTTCAAATTACAGAGGACTGAAGGTGCTTCGCCTTCGTCAATGTTGAAAACGTACTCGCCGCCATGAATGCGAACGGCGTTTTTCAGTTCCTTGATTTCCTGCCGCTTCAACTCTTCGTAAGCAGCGTAGATGGTCTTGTTCATACTCGTAGGGTTTTGGTGAATAATTCGTGCGGTGTCCTTTGCACCGCTTAAAGACTACACTAAAATCTGTCGAGCCACTCCGGTTTGAGCCACCAGACGAGCAAGATGAGAATTACCTCAGCGAGAACATACCAAATGATGTTCGTGCCGATGAAGAAGACGGCGAGGAGAAACCACCACACCATCTTTGCAAGTTGTGTCATAAATCATATTGTATTGGTGAATGTAATTCGCGGGCAGGGCGGCACGAGACCGCCCGATGCCCTAAGAGACTTTCTGCACGGGATAGACGACGCCGCCCGTGTCCTCGTCCTCGCCCCAAAACTCATCGTCTGGAGTGTCGGTACCGTAGAGTGCCTTCACATCATCATAGATGAAGTGGAGCACGTCCATGTCGTGCGTGTGGAAGTTGATTCCCCACTCGCTGCACACCTCCTGAAAGGAAATGGTCGGGTCTGTCTCCAGAATCATCTGCATCTGCTCGTAGTCCTCGTCCTCGTCAAACCCGTCGTAGGTGCTGAAGATTTTCGGAGTGTAGGTCTTCGCGTAGCCTCGCGATTTGCCATAACCATAACGGCTGTAGGTGTAACCTCCCCATTGGTCTTCGTACTCGAACGGATAGACGTCGGTACACGTCTCCACGATGTGCTGCACGAAATTCAGGCAGTTCTCCAGTTCGGTGAGACGTGTCGTTTCGTGGTCGCTGTGGGCATCGTAATAGCCGCACGACAGATTCAGGCAGGAAATTCCCACGCCACGCTCGACGAGCTCGCCGACGTCGGTGATGGAACCCTGCTCCTCGCTATATCCGAATTGGTCGGCACCGATGGCCTTGATGAAATCCTGAGAGCACACATCGCCGCAACACATTGACGTGATGAGGTCGCTGCTGCCCTTGCGGTCGGGCTCGATGATGAAACGGCAGTCCTTGAAAAATGACAGGTCTACCATTGTCGAACCCACGCAGCCGATTTCCTCGCCGGAGAAGAACGCAACCTTGATGGCGTCGTACTTCCGCAGGCATTCGAGACAGATGAACAGGCCGTTCTTGTCGTCAGCACCGAGCCCCTGCTGTGAGTGGCTCTTGCGCGACCATCCGAGAACGTCGTCGCCAATCTGAACAACCTCGAAGTCCTTCGAGTGGAACGACTGCACCTGGTCCATGTGGGCCGCCAGACACGGATAAGTGTCGGCGTGTCCCTTCGTGATGAGCACGTTTCCGTGGTGGTCGGTCTCAATGGACTGAGCACCGCAGAGCACGGCCTGCTTGCGAAGGAATTTGCGCATACGTTTCTCACTGCCACTCTTTGAGTGGATGCTGTAAAGCTGGAATAAAAGTTCTGTGTTCATATTCTTAATTGTTTTAGTTGGTGAATAAATGGTAGGCGTGCATGCAAGCACGCCCTAAAGACTTCACTACGCCACACAAAGTTTGGCAGCGCAGAAATGAACGGGTTCGCCGTCAAAACCGATGTCGTCGATGTATACAACGCCGTCAATCTCAACGGCCTCCCCGTTCTCGAACAGCTCCATAAGGGAGTCGTGGTGGATGGTGGTTTTCTCGTAACTGAACGTGAGGACGTTCCACTGAAGGACGGTGTCGATTTCGTCCTTGTTCTCGAAGTACTCTTCGTCGTACTCGGAGTAGAACCAGTACTTCTCCTTGTACCGCTCTTCTGCGGCCTCTCGGCAATCATCGCAGCAGTATTCCTCCTCGGTAACCTCGGAGTAGATGCCATCTTCCAGCAGGTAGTACTCTTCGCACTCCGGGCAATATCCTATGCCGTTATTTTCATAGTCATTGCAGTTTCTGCCGGCGTAGTAATACTCGCTGCCGATTCGGATGCAGTCATCCTCGAAGCATTCTTCCTCATTACAGTCGCGGTGGGCATAGACGACTTGGTTGCCGTAGAAGTAGTCCTCACGAGTCTCGACGTAGTAGGCGTCGTCCTCGTCAATCCATTCTCCGTTGTAATCCGACCAGCATTCGTGTTCGTGGTTATCTTCGAGTGCGCCTTCCGTGATGGCGAGGTCGATGTCACCTCCGTCTGAATAGTTGTAAGCGCGATATTCGTCCATGTTGTACCATTTGAACGAATCCTGGTACGACACCGTGTCGCTGTAATCGAGACGGCAGGGAATCCAGAAGTCCGTATCCTCGAACGGGTTGCCGTTCACATCCACGAACATTCGCGGGGAATGGCAGTCGGCACCGACGCGCTTGTAGCCGTCAATCTCGCCAGCGGCAATGAGAGCCATGACGAGCTGACGCTTCAGCGTCTCGTCTCCGTCGGAGGAGTACTGACGCTCAGCCAGACGGATAACTTTGTCGTCGCTTGTATGCACATCCGTGTAGATGATGCAACGGGCGACAATATCTCCGTCCTCGTTGCGCAGGCTCGCAGCCTTGGCATCCACCGCGTCACGATAGAATGTCCAATAGCCGTCGTTCACCATGCAGGAACCGAAGTTCCCAACACAGCAATCAGAATCGTAGATGCTCTCGAAATCGTCGTCAACGACCAGTTTGTAGCCGCTCGACTGCTGAGAGGCATACGCCTTCCAGCGTTCTGCAAACTCCTCGCAGAACCAGATTTTCACCTGCTCAGGAAGAACGTCGTCAAATTCCTTGTACTCCTCAATGAGGTTACGCATGAATTTGCCTGCACGCATCTTGAAAACGCGTCCGCGCTCTTTATTGACGTAGCGTATAGAGCGCCAGTCACCGTCTTCACAGAGGCCGGAGAAATCGTCAGTCTCGTAGAGGTCGCTGGTATAGCAGTATTCGCTCTCGCCCATCTTGATGCGGACGTTTCTTTCGTAGCTTCTACGACGAAGCACAGAATCTACAGCATCAAAAAGAAGAGGCATGCTAAGAATGCGGTTCCAGCGAATCCCGAACGGATGAGACTTTTCCGCGTCATATCTCCTGAACGTGGTGTTATCTCCCATCTTGGGATTAAACCCTATCCGTATTGATACCTCCCATTCTTCGGGGGCGCTCGCCTCCATGTGAAGGAGTTCGCGAGATTTTAGCAAAGCAAGGAGAATCTTGTTGCGTCTGCTCTTGTTGCCGTTTCCGTGTTCCTGTACGCCGAAGAGTTCCTTGAACTCCTCGTAATTCGAGAAAATCCTGTTAAAGTAAATCATAATCTTCTTGTTTTTAGTTGGTTAAACATGTTGACTAAATCGTACCTGACCGAACGCACGAAAATCGTTCAGCCAGGCGAAAGAGACTATGCAAATTCATAATTCTCCACGCGGATTTTCATCCTGCGCGACCACGCCTGCGCCCAGCCGCGATAAACGTAGCTGTTCGACACGCGATGCCAAATCGGCGATCCGTTCTCGTGATGGCCCACCAGTTTCGCCACGCACCAACCGCCTGCGGCATGGATGATGCGGTAGATTCCTTCTCCGTACTTCATAATTCTTCGGTTTGGTTAATAATCGTTCGCCCCGCCAAACCAGCAGGGCGAGAAAGGCTAAGATTCAAAATCAGTAGCGAGAACCTGATATACGAAAAGCATTTTCTGATAGTTATTTGCAAAGTAAAATTCGCACTCATCAACATACCATTCAAAAATAAATTCAAGAGCCTTCCGAAATTCTCTTTCGTGACGCTTCCAATAATTGTTTAGATAATCATCTGACACCGCACCGAAAATCTGATAGCCTGTGTCAACGATTAAATCATACGGAGTGACTCCGCTGTCAATGCACCGACGCAAATCGTCCACGATGGTCGGGCAGTTGTCTAAAAGAAATACGTCCATATTCTTACGTTTTAATTGGTTTGACAATAGCGCGTGGCCTGCAAACCACGCAGAAGACTAATTGATGCTCAGAAACTCCTCGCCCGTCCACTCATTGATGAACTTCCAGCTCAGAATCTCATTCAGGCACAACGTCGTGCCGTTCAACGTCAACGACACAACTTCACGGAAAACACTACGGCGAAACTTCCGCCACTCCGTTACAACGTGCGCCACCTGACCTTTGTCCAGGCGCACAATCTTGTGGCAGCCGTTCGTCAGCCCCACAATCGTACGATAATTTGTCATATCTCTTTCGTTTTAGTTGGTGAATCGTACTCGCGCCAAGTTCATCGTACTCAGCGCAAGAAAAAAAAGACTCCAAGCACAAAATCATCGTACTTTACAATCTCCTGCAAGCTCATCCCAGGCCAAAACGGCCATGATGACACAGAACAGCGCAATTGCTGCACCGATTTTAATCGTACTCGCCCAGGCAAGCGCAGCCACGGCAATTAACAACCACGGCAGCACAATGAATGCTGCCCATAAAGTTTTTACCAAAGTTTTCATATCGTACTCGTTTAGTTGGTTAAATGGCAAGAGAGAGCAGATTTCTCGTACTCTCTCCCGTTTAGTCTCCGGAACTTCGTTTTTCCTATCGTTTCCTTTCTCTCCTGCACGTCCCCTCTCGGGCCTCTTTACGTGCAACCGTTCCGTTGCGGCAGTTTTATGAATCGTACTGCCAAACCGTTCTTTATTCCGTGGGTCTTGCACCCGTAATTTCTTTCAGTGCCGGCCGTTCGAGTGTTCGCACTCGCTCGCACCGCGACAAATTGCTAAAGTGATTAAATGATTCATCGTACTTTCAGCGGGAACCGCCCGCCACAATCAAGTAGCCAGATCGTTCTCCCTGCTCGCTCGCACGCGGAACTCGTCCGCAGATGAGGAACGGGGAGAAATAAAGAATATGATTCTTTTTCGGTTGCTTCCCTGGGGGCGTTGACGTGTCGCACACCATTCCGAAAACCATTCGGCACGGGAAAACGAGCATTGACGGCTCTCGCGTCTCCGTCGCTCGCTGCCTGCAAATCGCTCTCCTATCTCGTAGGACGTTCGCAGTGTCGTTTCTCTGGGCTTGCAACCAGCACGCTCGCTCGCGTGGCCACATTAAGCACGCCAAACTCGTTCGCCTCGTTCGGCCTGCCTGCTCTGTGTTCGTTCGCCTCGTTCGTTCACCTCGTTCGCCCTGGCAGCTCAGGCAGCAGGAGATCCCTGCAATTTCCTGGGCACACCTCCGGCCGTCCTGCTGCAAATCAGCAGGATAAAACCTGGAAAAATAAGGCACGAAAAAGGTGGGGCGGGGATCTCCCGCCCTACCTTTGTGGGGGTGTGGTGTGTCGCTTACTTACTTCTTTTGCAGTGCTTTCAGCATCTCAACCGACACACCGAGAACGGCGGCGGCAGCGGCTAACTTCTTTTCATCTCTTTGCACGGCATTTTCTTTGCTATCCATATAGCGGATGAAAGAAGAATAAGAAGTCAGGAGTGCAAGAGCCGTGCCGACGACTTGCGTCTTTTTGTACCACTGAATAGATCCGAATTTTCGGCCAACGGTGAAGCGGGGGCACTCGCTTTGTTTGTCAGCCTCTAAGACTGCATCAGATGGGATGGTGAAGACCACTGTACCGTTTTCGGTTACTCTCATAAATTCGGCAAATTCCTCATCTGTGAGGTCTACAAAGGAGCGGAAAACCTCCACGGCATTGTTAGCGTAGTAGCCGACAATCGCATTTCTTACTTGACGAAGTGCGCTTTCTTCTCTTTCTTCGACCTGGTTGATCACTTGCTTTGTCATAACTTCAGCGTGCCAAACGTCCTTCAGGACGGCCCACACACGCACGGGCTAAATGATGAAACGAGCCTAATTTCAAGTTGTGGGGCGAGAGGCTCTTTTCTCATCTCCCACAGTGCAAAGGTACAAAGAAAAACGCATAAATCAAAGTATATTTAGTAAAGGAATCTTAATCAAATAGGATAAATTATTAAGAAATGTAAAAAACACGCGAAAAACACCTATTTTGTTAACATATTTTTGGATTAAAACCACAACTTTCAGATTTAGCAATATTCATTTTTAGTAATTGTAACTGCTTGTAAATCAACTATTTACACATTGCACAAAAACGGCAAAATGTGCAAAAAGTTACAATCTGCAAGCAAACGGCCAAATATAGTGCCTAAAAGTAACAATCTGAAAGGTATTTTTCAATTATAGGATATTTATGCAGGGTTAAGATTTAAGAATATTAAACAGTATTTTAACAAACGTTAAGGCGGCGCGGTCGGGGTGCTTTCAGATTGTAAGCAAAAACGGCAAAAATACGCCGAAAATTGCTTTATTATATGGTATAATATAGTAAAAATAATAGATTGTAAGTAAAAAGGGGTAAAAAGTTACGAATTTTAGGGGTACAACCCCCCTTTCTTTGGCACGATATTTGGCCCTGTCACCTCTCAAAAATTTTTTCCCCAATTTTTTCTTTCCCAGTGGTCGCTTCCCCTTTAATTTTGTCAAGATATTTTACTTTGTGAAAATATGTTAATTTTTTGTACCTGTAATGATTTTATACACCTCTTATGAATGTATATTTATGTATTCTAAAAATCGTACACGTTTAAAATAGTTAATTTTAGGGAATTTTTTAGTTATAGTGTATGATATTCAAGAAAAAGTTCGTATATTTGCGGTGGATTTGGTTATTTGATAAATAAGTAACGCGTGAGAGGGGGTTGCCCCCTTTGAAAACGGTCTTTATACACGGTGTACATGCGGTGTTTTAATATTTGTTAAGAATTGGATTTTAGGCGTTATTTATGTGTTTCGTCGATTGATGAAACGTATGAGGACATTGATTCCGAAGATTAAGGTTAAGTTAGAGGGAGGCGTGATGCCTACGAAGTCCGATGTTTTTGCGGCTGCCTTTGACTTGTATGTTCCTTCTGACGTGGAGTTGCACGTTGGCAGGCAGGTTATCGACATGGGTTTTGTGTTGGAGTTGCCTCGTGGTTATGCGGCTACGATACAGCCTCGCAGTGGTTTCAGCGTGAAGGGTATTGACGTTGAACTCAGTGCGAAGGATGGTTGGCGTCGTCCTTGGAAGGTTGATGCCGACGTCATCAGGGGTCTTATAGACGAGAACTACCGTGGTCATGTCGGTGTCATCTTGAAGGTACACGGTACGAATCCGTTTGCAGACGGGATGGTATTGAAGAAGGGTACTCGTATTGCTCAGATGCAGATTATCGAGGTTCCGCAGGTGGAGTTGGAGTGTGTTGACGAGTTGGATATGTCTAACGACCGTGGCGGTGGTTTCGGTCATACAGGGGTGTAGCGTATGAATTATCGGCACATCAAGCGTATATGTAAGGGAGAGTCTCAGCCAGTTTTTGACTTGGTGCAAGATGGTTCGCGCAGTATGGCAGATATTGCGTTGTTCAGTTGTGTTTGTGATGTAGTGTATTGTCCTGATAGGCTTTTTGCTGTTGACGACCATTGCCTTTACTCCCAACACGATCCGACCTATTGGTTTTACAGATACGATTCTCCTATCACTTATTTTATTGGTGTGCCTCTTAAAAGCATTGTCCGTACCTTATTAGAAAGTGCAGACCATCCACGTCTTATTTGGGGGACTCCAGTTTCCTTTATATTCAGAATGTTTATCCGTCATATCCGTTGGGAGTTGGAAGAATCCGGAATTAAGTGTTTTCCTGCTGATACCGTCGGCCTCAGTAAAGTGAATGATTATAATATACGGCACACTCCAGAGTTGGTGTACGGAATAATGTCGAAGATATTTATAAACTATACAAAAAAGATAGCAAAATGGCAAATGAAGTAAAGGCGGGTGCTCCCGTCAACACGAAGAGTCTTGCTGCCTTCTTATTCAACGAGATGGAGCGTCTGAAGGCAAAGGAGACGACACCGCAGGAGGCTATTGCCCAGGCGAAACTGGCAAGTCAGTTGAACAACCTTCTTGACTATGAGTTGAAGCGCACCGTCATTCAGTTAAAACTGAAAGAGGTGGGGCAATCAGTGGAGCCTAAGTTACGGGAGATTGAAAGCAAGGTAGTTGACTATTAGTATGATAGAACTTGATTTATTTACTTGACTATGGAACAGAAAGAGAGCACAATATTCCTGCCGAGCGCGGAGCAGCATGAGCAGTTGATAGAATCCTCATGGAGGGATTTCTATGAGAGGATGCAGTCGGCCGGTTTCGGAATCGACAAAGACAACGCGCGTCGTATTGCGCGTGATTTCTTCGTAGCCGGTTACACTTTCGGCTGGAACAATGGGATAGGCATCATCCGCGGCCAGATAGAGGCTGAGGAACTGGCGGACGGAGTGCAGGAAGATGCGGATGAGCCTTCTGACTGTGACGTGAAGCTTATTGACCTTGGTTTCTCTGTACGCGTGCTGAATTGTCTGAAGAGTGCTAACATAAAGACGCTGGGTGACTTGTTGCGTGTTTCGGCGTCGAGTCTTCTGAAGATTGAGGGTTTCGGCAAGAAGTCGCTGGATGAGATTCGTGAGTTCTATGAGAAACATGGTTACGAGTTTGGGAGTGAGAGGTTGGAGTACAATCGCGACAGGATTCATCTTGGCTATGGGCGTTATTACCTGCCTAAGAAAGGAGGTCGTGTATGAGCAAGGAAGAGAGATTCTGCGGGAATTGTGCTTGGTTCAAGCATGAGGACACAGATGGTGGCGGTATCTGCTATCGCGAAGAACAATTTCTGGAGCAGTTTGTGGAATGCGACGAGCCTTGCCACACTGGTGCTTTTGTAAGCCGCGAGAAGGAGCGTCACTACCGTGCGGTTTTGTTGCAGCACAACAGGTGGCGGAGGGATAAGCATGTGCCGTGTATCTATAGGATGCCTGCCCCGAAGGAGTTTGGGAAGGCGCTGGACTTTGCGTGTGAGACGATGAGAGTGTTCAGTAAATTGTAGTTATATGGTATTACCGAAGGAATTTATCGAAGTGACGGCTCAGTATGACGGCAAGAAGGCTGCGATACGGGCTGTGTGCATTGAGGGCGTTACCGACAATGCAGAAGACAGGAACGGTGAGGAAGTTCGCTTTGCCTGCCGTACGATTTGGTATTCAGGTCGTAGCCTCAATGTTCTTGACAGCTACGAGGATATTATGGAGAAGATTTATAATGCAGAACTATGAAAATGAAAAAGATTTATAATGTCCTGACGTTTATGTCATGGAATGAGGAAGATTTGGATGGCAGTTCCATCCGTGCCATCGCCCTTTGTGATGATACTGGTCTGTTCTACGAGGCTATCAATGCGCCGAGGGACGGGCAAATGGGCAAGAAGGATGAGAACGGAGTGTACGATCGCATCTGGTGGGGCGACTACATCGAGAACGGTTGCGATGTCAAGGATGTCCGTCCTGCCACGAAGGAAGAGGTTGACTTGTACCTGAAGTACTGTCCTATTGAGAATCGCAGGGATATGATTGATGACGAACACGTCGTTACCATCATCAGCCAACCGACGTACACCATTGTTGTTGTGTGTTACTACACCACCATTGCCATTTGGCTGAGGCGTATGAAGAAGAGCTTGCATGAAAAGTGCTGGCATTATAAGTATTTAATCAAATATAGACTATGGAACAGGAAGTAACAGTGAAGAAGCGTGTTCGCCCTACGTGGAAGCAGGTGCGTGAGTTGGAGGCTAAAATCCGCGAGTTGGAGCAAGACCTTACGGACGCAAGGGTTGAGTTGCTGCGGTTGCGCAACAGGACGTTCTTGGAGCGGGTGTTTAACAAGTAGTGTGGTATGAAGGATTTGTTTGGTTACGATTGCCCCACCATTCCCATGATGCCCGACGAATACAAGGGCAACGTGGGAAAGGGTTGCGGTTACACGAAGTCGAAACCGAGAGGATGGACTGACCAAGAAATCGCATGGATACAGAAGATGAGGGCCGATGGATTCAGCAATGAGGAAATCGGGCAATCGACAGGGCGCACGGCTGTCAGCATCCAAATCAAGTTGAAGCGTATCGGCAAGATGTCTGGCACATACAACGAGCACCACCTGCGGGACAAGTACCAATGCAACGCCGAATACTACGACCGTTTGAAACCTGATACCGTGCTTGACCTCTTTTGCGGAGTGAGGTCGTATTGGCGCAACAATACCACGGCAAAGGTCACGACCAACGACCAAGACGACAGTATCACTGCCGACTACCATGAGCGAGCCGAAATGCTCATACACCGGCTCTACTACGAGGGCAACAAGTACGACGTGATAGACCTCGACCCCTACGGTTCAGCGTATGACTGCTTCGACCTCGCAATCAAGATGGCGACAAAGGGCATCATCATCACCTTTGGCGAACTCGGACACAAGCGATGGAAACGGCTTGACTATGTGAGCCGCTACTACGGCATCGACACGCTGGAGGACTTCACGCTGAAGACGCTCGTTGACCACTGCGAGATGATAGCCAGACGCAACAAGAAAACGCTTGTGCCCGTCATCAGCAGGACGTGGGACAGAATCGGGCGTGTTTGGTTCGAAATAAAACCTGTCACCATCACCGAGCAGTGGAATAAAAATTAGTTATTTAAGTGTAAGGAATATTTTAAGTAGTGATGAACAAGTATGTGATTGGGATAGACCCAGGGAAGGGTGGCGGCATTGCCGTTGTGGACGTTGAGACGCACGAGGTGATAGACGTGACGGCGATGCCTGATACGCTTGCCGACATCAGCGACTTTATCGAGAAGTACAAGGATGCGGTGAGTGCGTATATAGAGGTTGTGCATTCGATGCCCAAGCAGGGTGTTGCGAGCACGTTTACTTTCGGGCAGTACTACGGGTATGTGCAGATGGCCGTGGCGTGCCATAAGATACGTTGTGTAGACGTTCTGCCGTCGAAGTGGCAGCAGGCGTTGGGTGTGAAGTCGAAGAAAGACGAGAGTTATTCTGCGCACAAGAGTCGTTTGAAGGGTAAGGCGCAGCAGCTGTTTCCGAAGACGAAGGTGACGTTGAAGAATGCAGATGCACTCTTAATTGCTCAGTATGGCAGTGAGAAGGAAGTCGGCGGGTAGGAGTTGTGGTAGCGACACGGTCGCTACAAACAGGACTTGCGGGGAGTGTGCGCACCTTACCGTTATGACGGAGTTCCATACGCTGACGGTGCACGGGCGGAAGCCGACGCTGGGCAGGTGCCCGTATGACACGCGGTGCAGGCTGTTGAGCGAGAGAGGGTGCGGGAAATTTAAGGCTGCTGTGATACAGCAGCAAACATAACGACAAAAATAGAGATATGAGAGACGATGTAATCATTGATAAGATTTATGCGAGCCTGATACAGGTTCTGACGAGTGCGGACTATGAGTTCCACACGCTGAAAGGCCCTTGGGGCTACAGGTCGAGCGAGGGCTATCAGAAGAAGCTCCTTGCGCTGACGAGGAACGTGCGCAAGTTGGGCAAGGAAGCCCCAATTCTTTACGGTGAGGGCGACTTTTACCTCTTCGATGGGAAGATATACGTCCCCATCCGCGAAGAGCTCATCAGCGCGTCTTTTGCGCAGATTATGGAGTACTTGGAGATTGTTCCTGCCATTGGCAACAAGAACATTGCCAAGGCGTTCACCGACACCATCAGGTACTACAATCCGATGGTGCAGTCGCGTAACCTCATTGCGTTTGAGAACGGCGTGTTGGATATTGCCCCGATACTTCGTGGCAAGGAGCCGATTTTCTTCGAGGAGTTTTCTCCGAGGTTCCACGTCACCTACTACCATCCGTACAAGTACGAGAAGATGGCCCGCTGTGTGAAGTGGAACAACTTCCTTCACGAGGTGTTGCCCGACAAGAACAGCCGTGTGATACTTCAGATGTTCCTGGGGTTGGGTCTTATAGACAGCAGCGAGATATACCTTCCTTATGAGGGTAAGGATGCTGCGAGAGTGGAGTTATGCCTTCTGCTGATAGGCAGTGGCGGTAACGGCAAGAGCGTCATCTACCGGACAGCGAGGGGCGTGTACGGCTCGGAGCGCATCAGCGACATTCCCTACGCCGAGTTGGTGAGCACCGGCGATGAAGGCATGCGTGCGCGTTTGCCGTTGCGTCATAAGATTTTCAACTGGAGTACTGAGGAAGACAGCAGGACGTTCTGCCGCAGGGGTACGAGCACCTTCAAGCGCATAGTGAGCGGCGAGCCCGTGATGGACAGGAAGCTCGGCGGCAACGTCACGAAGAACGACAACCTTCCGTACCTTGTGTTCCACCTGAACGAGCTCCCCTACCCTGACGACCAGAGCCTCGGCTTCATCAGGCGTTTGCAGTTCATCAGTTTCGATGTCACCGTGCCGAAGGAGCGTCGGAATCCCCAGTTGGCTCAGGAACTAATTACCAACTACCCCGGTATCTTCAACTGGATAGTGCGCGGTGCGAGAGAGGTGATACGCAAGAAATTTCACTTCCCGTCGAGTGAAGGCCATCGGAGGCAGATGTTGCTCTCGCAGTTGAGGAGCAATCCCGTCGTGGCTTGGATAAATGCCTATCATCTTCGCAGCGACATGCAGGCCCAGCATGAGGTGTGCGAGTGGGTTCCCACGGCAGATGTCATTGCGAGCATCGAGCAGTTCTGCGATGACAACGAGGTGGAATGTCCGTCGAAGCAGAAGATTGGTCAGACGCTGGCTCGCATGGGTTTCTTCAAGAAGCGTTGGCAGGAAGGCAACAGGTATCAGATATTCGGTTGCACGATAGACCAGCTAAGACGTCCTTACGTCATCAAGTGGGAAGACCTGAGCGTAGAATATGACGGCGGCGACGGTAGTTTCATCAAGGAGGATGATTGAGTTAGTTTAGAGTGTAGAGTGTAGAGTGTAGAGTTTAGAGTTTAGAGACAGTTTATAGTTTATAGTTTAAAGTTTATAGTTATGGAAAAAGAAATGACGATGCCTTTTGGCAAGAAGCTGAAGTGTGGTAACTTCCTTGTGTTGAAGTACACCAAGACATTGAGCAAGGCCGATATGAAGACTTTGCGTAACGTGGCAGGCATTCCTGCCGACATTCAGAAGCACCTGCAACGCGGCGGTCTTCCTTTTATCAAGGTTGAGGCGCTGAGTGGCATCTGGGGTGTTGAGTTCTGCTGCAACACGCAGATGTTCATGGTCATCGACCGTCTGCTGCCGTTGGCTATTGACGCAGCGCACGAGGAAAGAGAGGTGGACACCACCGTTGCCGACTTTGCCCACCTTTTTGCGATGATGATGACCGACACGATGGTTATTGGTGACGACGAGTATCAGAAGGCCAAGGCACTGGCGATGAAAGAACTCTTGGAACGTCAGAAGCCTGCCGAGGTGAGCGAGGAAGAAGAAGAGAAGACCTTGGAGAGCCTAAAGACCGAGGAAGAAGCCAAGGCCGTGATTAAAGACTTGACGAATGAGGTTGCGACATTGTCGCGACAAACAGGACAGGAGGAGTGACTATGGATGAGAGAGTGCTGCATATCGTAGAAGACCATGCGCTTGTAGAAGATTTCATCTTCCGTATTTCGCGCAGGCTTCAAGAGGGCAAGGGTGTGCCCGATGAGATTCCATGTCTTCACAGCAGTCTGATGATGGATGCGCTTGGCAACATCTGTGAACATATTATGAAAGCCTACTCTTCGCGGTAGGCTTTTTTGTATTTGCATGAGTCGCAACGCGAGTATAGGCAGTCCTGGCAAGAGGTTGGATATTGCACGGGCAGGAAGTAGTGGACGGTTGTGTCGTCCATCTTGATTTCATCCTGCTTCATGCGTGTGACCTCGACGATGAGTTTCTTCGTGTCGAGCCATTCCTTTGAGCCGGGGCTCATACCTGCGAGTGCTGTCTGGAGGTCGAAGAGCATCTGCTCCTTTGACATGGCAGCATCGACGATTGCTGTTCTGTCGTCCTTCGGTACGCCCTTTGCGGCCTCTCTCTTGGCCGATGACAGTTCCCCCTTGGTTTTTTCCACGCGGTCGATGACGCGCTCGTTATCGCGCAGCTTTGCCACCTCTGCGTCGAAAGCCGCTTTCATCCATGTGGAGCCCTTTCGGAAAGCCGTCTTGAAGGCATCCTCTGGCGACCATCCCGCTGCCATGAGGTCGGCGAACGCCATCTGCTCGATGGTGAGTCCTGCCGCCTTCGCGGTGCGTTTCATTTTTGGTGATACGTCGATTTCCATAGTTGCTGTTTTATGGTCGCTATGATATAGCGACATACTTAACGATTAGTGGGTGGAGTTCCATTGGGACCAGTTGTTCTCGCCTTCGTGGTTGCCCCACTGGTCGGTGGTGCGCCTGCGGGTGCCCCGTCCTGTGTTGACGTCCTGCCCCTTCATGGCGTTCTGCGCCTTTATTTTCTTGATTTCGAGTTCCGTCTGCTCACGTTGCTTCTCCAGCTCGAATCGCGCGTCGATTTCCTTTTGCCGGACGTATTCGTTGAGGACTCGCTGTGCCTCGTCGTTCTTCGTGTACTTGGTAGCCCGTTCCGAAGCCGTCTGCTTGCTGACGAACTCATTCTGCACGCCCGTGGCGAGGTTCGTCATCAGTTCCGTGTCGTTCTGGTGTATGTACGGCTCAATCCACGCGTTGATTTTGAGGTTCATGAGCGACGCCTGACAGTTCTCCTGGAATCCGTATGCGAACTGCACGATGCGCACGAGCTGGTTGAGGAACGGCTGTAGTTTCTGCGTATCGTGGATAGCCAGTTCGATGGCGGGCGAGAACAGCAGTTTGATGGCCACGCCTGGCAGGTCTCCCGACTTCAGTTCCGGCGGCTTTACTCCGAATGCCTGCTCGTAGATCATGTCGTAGAGCAGTTTCAGTTGCGTGTTGAATGCCGCCGACACCTCTGGCTTGTCAACGAATCCCACCTGTCCGTCGGTGTCCTCGATTTCGATGTACTTCACTGCACCCGTCATCTCGTCGGCATTGAAGTGTACGCCGTCGCCTCGCGACCACATAATCGGGAATGCGTAGGCCCTGTTGTTTTCGCAGAAGTAGGAGAATGCCTCCTCATAGGTCTCGATGGTAGACTGTGCAGGCAGGAAGCAAGCACCGTCCTCCTCACGGTAGTATGCCACCGGGCAGAAGTCAAATCCGTGCTCCTTCATCTCATATATTTCAAACCCTCCGAGTCCGAAGAACTCCTTGATGGTCTGCATGATTTGCGACTTTGCGATGCCGCGCTTCGCCCGATAGATGTACTTGTCGTCCCATACCTCGACGAACTCCGTTGTGAATCGTCCTTCCTCGTCGATGTCGTAGTATTTTCGTGCGAACAGCTCCAGTTCGTCGGAGTTCTGCTTGTAGTGCGGGTACAGCGTGTCTCCACGCATATAAGACAATGTACGTGCGCAGGCGCGACCTTTCTCGTCGAAATATCCCACGACAGCAGCATCGCCTACTATTTTGTAGTCCATGAACTCATAGATGTGATACTCCATGCCCATGTCGAGCCACCCCTGCCGGAAGGTGATGAGGTCGAGCTGCTTCTGTTTTTCCTTCAGTTCGCTCTCCACCCTTCCTGATAGCTCGAACTGCACGTCGTTTCCGACGATATGCACGATTTGCTTTGTTGTGATAATCTTTTGGAATGCGAACGCCGTGCGCATGATGGGCTGCACGTAGTATCTCTTTTCCTCCTTGTTGTATTTCACCACGTCAGGATATAGCGTCGGGTCGTTGATGGCGTGTCCCGACGGGTAGTACATACGCAGGAAGTCAGCCTGCGTGAGAATTTTCATTGTGGGCCTGTCGATAGGTTCCTTGACCATCTGCCCCCTCTTCACAGTCCGATGAGCCTTGTAGCCTGACGGCAGTACTTCGTAATACGGCTCCCGAACGAGAATTTCCTTGTAGTTGAGAATGCTATCCATGTCCTTTTTACCTTTTACCTTTGCTGTGATACAGCAACATACTTAACAATTATATGCACCATGTGCCCGTGGCACGCCTATGTTTCTTTTTTCTGAGTGTGAAGATGAACCTGAAGAGCAGCGACTCGAAGAAGTCAGGCGAGTGTCCGATGATTTTCTTCATGTCGTGCTTTGATATGATTTGAAATGCCTTCCCTTGCGATTCCTTTGTGCGCCGTATGCACTTTCTTTCACGCATGAGGATGTCGCGGAGGCGAGTATGTCCGTAGCCGTGTCCGTCGAAGGTTCTGTCGAGGAGATGCCGGTCGATGGAGAGCTCGTTGTCTCGGAACGCCTTGTAGAGTGCGACGGCACATTGCGACTTCAAGTCTTTGTAAAGTTTTTTTATTCCTTCCTCCTCCTGTTTTGTCTGTGCGATGGGTGCTGCCTGGTTGATGAATTTCACTGCATTCGGGAAGTGCCCTTCGAGGATTTGCCCGATGCCCTGGAAGTCGTAGGCGAGGTTTTCCTCCTGCACCCCCCACTCACTGATTTTCGCCTTGATGACCTCGATGAGTGTCTTTGAGTCGAATCGGCATACGAAGACATCCTTGATATGGAATCCCTGCCACAGCCACATCACGAAGTTATCGCCGCCTTGCAGTGCGACGTCGGCGGTGGCATAGAGAGGAGCCCCCTCCTGGCCTCCCCCCGTAGGGGAGGAATTTTGATAGGCGTTGTCGAAGAAATGAATCATGTCGTCCATTTTGATGAGGTCGTCGCCAGCGGAGCGGAACTTCCAGTTTCCGTCGAGGTCACGCGACTGCTGTTCCTCGTCCTGGTTCATCAGGTTTGCGATGTACTCAGGATTCGACTTCATGAGGATTTTGTTGTCCTCCAGTTTACCTTCGACGAACGCCACAGACTTCACTGACAGTTCCGCAGGTGTTCCGAACTCGTTGAACGCAGGCTTCCAGTGCTTCATGATGTCGTCGCGGCACATCTCGAACACCTCCTCTCGCGTGTCGCCCCATACTATCTCGTTGACGTCGTTGCCCTTCATGTAGCAGTAGCGGATGAGTCCGTCTTTCTCGGGTATCGGGAATCCCTCTTCGTCGAGCCATCCCCCATCGTCAAGGAACTTCGCCACCCACGAATCTGGGTCTGGGTTGCACGTTCCGATGAATCGTGTCCGCAGGTTATGAGCGTTACGGTTGTCCGTCATCAGGTATTTGAACTTCTTGTACGGGCAGTGTGTAATCTCGTCGAGGCCGATGTAGGCATACTGCTTACCCTGGAACCGCTTGACGAAGGAATTCCACTCACCCTCGTAGTAGCTGAACTTCAGTTTTGCGCCTGAGAAGAAGTTCCACGTCATGTCGTTCTGAGAGCGGTTGTAGTCGCCGTATTGCCCGTAGAGTTCGTCAGACACCTCAATGAGGTCTGTAAGGTCAGGTTTCTCGTTACGCAGGATGAGTGCGCGGAAGTTCGGGTTGTCGATGTCCTTCAGTGCTTCCATGAGAAGGGAGTAAGACTTGGAGCCGCCCCTCTTTCCTCCAAAGATGAGAAACTGCGCAGGGCATGAGAGCGCATTCTCCTGTCCTCCGAGTTGCGCGATGATTTTTCTTTCATCCCGTTTCTCCCGGAGGGACTGAACGTACTCTTGCGTGTAGATTTGTCCTAATTTTTCCGTTTTAAGCCCTGAAAACACCTTCATTTTCAATGAATTTGCAAATTCTTTGCAAAAATATTCATTTTTTCTTGCAAAAACAAATATTTATTCATATTTTTGCAGAAAATATACAATTTTAGTTGCGACTTGGTCGCGACAAACGTTAACAGGATAACAAATAAAGAACAAAAAGCATGGAAAGAGAAGAACTCTTACAGCAAGTGAATGAGAGCCTTGAAGCCGACGGGAAGCAACTGTCGTCCACTCTCAGTGAAGAAACCATCAACGGTGAGTTAGATGAAGCGTTGGAGGACATCGGCGACGACGAAGAAGCCAACAAGAAGGTTGTAGGCCGCCTTGCCAAGCGTCTTCTGCGTATGGACGGTAACCTCCACAGTAACGTGTCAAAAGAAGTGACCGCGTACAAGAATGCTCACCCGAAGCCCGCACCCAAGCCAGACCCTAAGCCGAAGGACGGCGGAAAGGGAGAAGGTGAAGACGGCGACGATGCCTTTGCAAAGTTGCTGAAGCGTGTGGAAGCGATGGAGGAAGCCCAGAAGCAGAAAGAGGTGAAGGCAGCGAAGGACGCGACGGTAGCCTCGGTGAAGAAGGGTCTGGAGGCCAAGTTCAAGGGGGCCGACATCGAAGTCAACCAGTACATCCTGAAGCAGACGCTTCGCGATATGGAAGTACCAGAGAGCGAGGACGGCAAGGTGGACGAGGACGACCTCATCAAGCAGATGGAGCGTGAGTACTACAAGAACCTGAAAGAAGCAGGTCTTGACAAGAAGAGCACGGGAAATCCGCACAAGGGCAGTTTCTACGGCGGCAAGGGCAAGAGTCAGCTTGACGACATGTTCAGGAAGAAGGCTGCTAAGGAAGGCTGGGGCAAGAAGGACTGACCCCTATTCCTTCATCGGCGAATCCGCTGCCTACGCAGAAAAGCCATTAAGGTAAAAAGATTGTTTAACAAAAAAAGGACGAAGAAAGATGAAGAATCAAGTTTTTCAGACTGGCAACACCTTCGACACGCAGTCGTTTAGTGCAGGGCATGCCCGCAAGGTGTGGCGTCGGATTGAGGAGCAGCTTCCCGGCGGCTTCCGCATCAAGAACGTATCTGACTTCGTGACGGCAGGACTCATCCGTAGCGGCATGGCCATCGTGAAAGACACGACCAGCGGTGCCGACGAGAAGGACGTGAAGGTGCTCACCTGGGCACAGATGAAGACGGGTGCTGCCGCCGAAGGCGGTCTTGACTCTCTGGGTATCATCGGCTTCCTGCAGGAGGATGTCCCCGTGCAGAGTGCCGATACATTTGCCACGGCAAACGTGATTGTGAAGGGTGAAATCTACGACTACATGCTTGGCGACAGCCTCGCCGACGCTGCCACGATTGCAGCTGCCGTGAAGGCTATGACGCAGAAGAACGGCATGAACATCCGTGTCGTGGAGTAAGAGAACCATTAACGAAAAAGAAAGGAACAGGATAACATGAGAACAATTCCAGTAAGTTTGCGCGACATGATGCAGCTCGGTATGTTCGGCGAGGACTGGCAGACCTTCGTAGACCACTACGAGGAGAAGTTCAATGCCATCAGCGTTGACGGTTTTGAGTTTGCACCTGTGAGCCTTGGCTACACGTTTGCGCAGATGCTTTCCAAGGTGGGTGCCACCGTGCTTCCTACCTATGTAGACCCCGAGAGTGAGGGTTACGAGATGCCGCTGCGTTCCATCGAGGGTGCAACGGGTAACATTCCGACGCAGAAGTTGTTCTACTCTGTGAACCGCGTTGTGGTTCGCGAGCAGATGCAGCTTGCCCAGCGCTTCGGCCAGGTAGCCCTTGACGGCGAGATGGCCAGTGTGATGTGGGGCCTTCTTGACGAGGGTACCGACGGTCTTATCCAGTCGTTCTGGAACGCGCTGAACCATCAGCGCCATCAGGTTGTGTCGAAGGGTGAGTTCACCATTGACGGCACCAACAACCCCCGTGGTATCAAGGGTGTTACCATCGGCTTCAACATGCCTGCTGCCAACAAGGACGTGCTGACCGGCCCCGCCCGTTGGTGGACGAACGATGCCCACACCACTGAGGGTAGCGCCTCCGACCCGATTGAGTACCTGAAGACCCGTGTGAAGGCTATCCGCAAGGATTTACACTACAACGGTTCTCTGCGTATGGAGATTTCGCAGGATTTGTGGGACGACATGCTGACCCACTCGAAGGTTCTGACCCGTCTGGCCTCGTATCTGTATCGCACCATCGAGAACGATACCGTGCGCCTGAACGCCATCAAAGACCTTGACGAGGAAGCCTACAAGGAAGCCATCCGCAAGATCATCCGCGTGGACGAGATTAAGATTCAGGAGACCTACGCCTTCGTTGCCAAGAAGGGTACGAACGCCGCCGGTGAGCCCGACCTCGTAGAGGAGCGTATCGACAACTTCGATGCCAAGAACGTGGCCTTCATTCCTATCGGCAACCTCGGCCGCATTCAGGGTGTTCAGCCCCTGTCGATGGGCTACGACCCCGACAAGGTGGCCTATGCAATGGGCAACCGTCTGCTGATTGAGCAGGAGGACATCCCCCGTACCCACTCTATCAACGTGAACGGTGAGATGGCCCAGCTGTGTGTGCCTAACGCCATCCGCCAGATGTTCATCTCGACAGTGACGGCGTAAGGAATAAGAAACGACCAAAGTAGTTATAATTGCCTGAAGATGGGACGATACAACGATAGCACAAGTGTTTACACGGTCGGGGACTGGCTCTTCGACTGTGTAAACTTTGAAGTTCCGCAAGGAGCAGTGAGCAAGATACTTGCCGAGCGTGGCGTAGACGGCGGCGTGCCCTACAGCGCGAGCGTCGGTGGCGTTGACGTCCGTCTGCTGAAAGCGGACTTGCTACGTTGGATAGTGCTTGGTCCGAGCAAGGTGAACAACACCTCCGACAGCGACAACGGCTGGAGTCACAGCAGCGGCGGCTATACCCTTAGTGAGTATGACAAGAAGCTGCTTACCGACGAGGCCAACGGTATCTACGATGAGTTGGAGCCTGAGAGCGTTTTCGGCAAGAGGAAGACCACGGTACATTCGCTTGGCATCATGCCTGCGTTCAGGGACTTTGACGGCGAGCCGCTTCCGAGACGAGTGTCGCGATGAAATCGCAATGTAAAAGACGGGACGAAAGATGAGAAAGACTGTTGTAGACAACCCCCGATACCCCCACCACATACGGATTGTGAGGAAGGTGTATGGCGACTGGCTCTCTGAGGGCGAGGAGCAGGAGTTGACGGTCTATGACGGCCCCGGCAGAAGCTACACCGACACCACTACGACGGGTGACAAGCTCGTGGACATGAACAAGCGCAAGGCAAGCATTCCCGTTCGGTTTGACGAGTGGCCACAGGTTGCGACGGGGTCGCAGCAGACGGAGCCGTTGATACCGATGAGCGGCGACATGCTGTACGTGACGAAGAGCGGCATTACCGAGGAGTGGGAAGTGAAGGACTTCGAGCCAGACAACAACCGCTCGGTGGTGTATGGCCAGCATAACAGGAACCTGAACAGTTGAGAGTATGGCAACACGCAGGAGCAACATCAAGCAAGTTTTCGACAATCTCCGCAAGAACGCCTATAACAAGGCACAGCGCGAGATGACGAAGGGATTGCCCTACGTGATGGAGGAGGTGCTTCAATTTGCCCGTGAGACGATGGAAGAACTCAACAAGTCAGACATGACGGGTAACTACATCAACTCCTTCGGTATTGCCATTTATCGTGACGGCGAGTTCATAGCCTGTGCGACGACCAACGACATTCTGGGTGACAGCCCCATACAAGTAACGCTTGCCAGCGGAGACGTCTTTGAGAGCGGTAGGCAGCGTTATGACGGCAGCATCCAGGAAAAGCCTTTCAGGGCGCCAGAAGGTTCTACCCACCGCATTATGGCCAACGAGGAAGTGGTGAGATGGCTTAGACGCTACCCTCCACGTGTAAGGAAAGGTCAGAGCAGTCTGGCGTACCGAGTAGTCACCGTCGTAGACTACGCCAAGATGCTTGGTGGTGACAAGGTTCTGATGCGGCTTGCGGACGACATTGAAGGCAGGGGTGGAGATATTAGGGAGTTTAGATTTGCGTAGCGTAGCGACACGGTCGCTACAAACTTGACAAGAAAGGACAAGGACGATGATAGAGATAGAAGATGTTTTGGAAGTGATGGGCAGTGAGGCCAAGAAGGTGTGCGAGAACGTGTTTCCGCTGAACCGCCCTAACGCTACGGACAGCAAGCTGTCGGAGTTCATCGTCGTGTCGCTCCCCTACTCCGTGATGAACAAGACGCTTGGCGAGAGCGATGACTGGTGGTTGGACGAGACGGTGGTATTCGAGATATACGTTGCCGACAAGAAGGGCGCACACAACCCGAAGGAGGCGCACAACAAGAGGATGAGAGCCTTGCGCAGCAGTCTGCGTGCGCTCTTCCCTATTGTCGATTACGGCGTAGGCATCAAGATTACCCGTCCGAGGACTATCATCCCCTCGGCCAGCGATGGCGACGGCTACCACTACTCCCGTATTCAGGCAAGGATGACTACTATGGTTTAGAGTTTAGAGTTTAGTGTTTAGAGTATTAAAGAAAGGATAACAACTATGGCAGTAAAGACAAAAGCACAGTTGAAAGACGTTTTCAACGGCCCCGCGTCGCTTCTGTATCAGGAGGGCGCACTTGCCCTTAGCGGCACGAGCATCACCATCAATCCGACGATGGACGTTCCCGTGAAGGTAGACACCATTGAGTTCGAGCAGGGTGAGCCCGACATCGAGCACTACAAGGTCATCGGTCTGAGCGGTGACTGGGTATCGAGCTCGGAGGCAGGCGACTTCTCGATTAGCTTCCGTGTTCCCACGAAGCACACCGACATTCTGAAGATGGCCTTCGGTACCGATGCCGTCACCTCGTCGATTACGACAGGTACGACCGGTGACTACAAGAACTTCACGGGTGACGGTCTTGTGCTGACGAACCACAAGGTTCAGGGTACCTGGATTATCGTGAACGACGCTCAGGACCAGATGATGATTATCAACAACACCGCTCTGTATGCAAGCATCGTGATGGACACCGATGCCAAGGGTGTGATTGCTGTTGACTTCAACGGTACCATCGAGAGTGACGGTACGAACCCCGACATCTTCTTCCTGAAGAAGACCAGCAACGGCTAAATGTTCGCGAAACAAGAGGTTCATATCATTCAGACCGAGGGGCGGGCGGGCAATTCCGCTTCGCCCCTTTTAAATTAGACAACACATTGCGACACGGTCGCTACAAACAGAACAAACATTATGGCAGAGACGATAGAACAGCCGACGGTGGACTTGCAGGCGTTGCTTGACGACCTGATGAGCAGAGAGCCGGACGTGGTGACGGTGTGCGGACATAAGCACCGCATCGGCTGGCTTCATAACGGCACGACGCGTAAATTCTCGCATATCATGCTGAAGGAGGAAGACCCTTGGAAGCGGAACGTGAAGGTGTGTGCCTGCATCTTGCTGAACAGGAAGAACGGCTTGCTGACGTGGTTCCTGCTGAGGGTGTGGTACTGGTTGTACTGGCGTTGGCTTTACTACGTGAAGGACATTGACCAGGTAGAGATTATGGGAGTGCTGGATGCCAGCAAAAAAAAAATTCAATCCGAGCCATTAGCGATGGCTATCATATTGGCGACCGCGATGATGGACACGATGATGACGATGGCTCGTCACGAACGTGGCCCAGCCGCACCCGTTGGGGCAGCGCCTACTCCCTGAGCGAGAAGTTCCCGTGGCTATTGGAGCGTAAGTTCGGCATTGCGGCCTTCGACTACTGGTGGGGCTATACGGCGGCAGAAATAGACCTGATGGTGATAGACCAGCCTGTGATTTCGTACAAGACCGAGAAGAAGAAGAGCATGATGGCGAGCCGCAAGGAAGCCGCCGAGCTGGATGCCCTCACGGAGGCATGGGAGAATAAGCGCAAGGGCAAGAGCCTTGCAGGCAAGGAGTTGTCGCTGAGTGAGTTTATGAGAGGTTAACGACGGAACTTTTTCAGAAAACGCTCTCGCTTTTCCTTCTGCTCATTCAAATACTTCTCGCGCTGTCTTTCTGAAAGATAAGGCCAATCGCGGTTGAACCAATGCGGTTTATACCACCATAAGACAGGGGCGATTAAGAATGCGAGAGCGAGAGACGCAAGAGGAATCAAAACAAAGTAAATGACAAAGTCATTCCAGGGAATTAAAAAACCCAGCGCCAGCAAGAAAGCGACGATTAAGATAGTCTTCAAGATTTTCATAATGGTGTGAATTTGGAATTACGGTACAAAGATAAGAAATAATTAAATAACAACAAAATAAAACGCAACTAATATGGCAAGCAGCGATCAGTTATGGTTTGAAATGGGCGTCAGAGATAACGTGACGAAAGTGTTGAATGGCATTAGGAATCAGATTGATGCCATACAGCTTAATATGGAGGCTATCGGCGAGCTCAAACCTCTTTACGAGAACGCATTAAAGATAGAAGAAGCGTACGACAAGATAGCGAACGCCATCCGAAAGATTGAAGCATCACGCGGGAAAACCAAAGACCAAGGTCAACTCGACCAGCTTGACAAGATGAAATCTAAGTTGACAGAAATCCGTGACCGCTTTGAGAATATGGCAAGCAGTGAACTCGCTCTTGGTACGAAGGGTCAGGCGGCATTTGCTGCTATTCAAACCGGACTGTCGCTTGCCATAGCCCAAGTAGACCGCTACACGGGAAATATAGATGCCGCATCTAAGGCCGAGGAGCGTCGGACGCAAGACGAACTGCGCAGGACGGATGCCCTGAAAGCGAAGTACAACGAGTTGGAGCGTTACAGGAAGGAGTGGAACGACGTGATGAACAACCTCGCTCCTGGTACAACGCTGAATGGCGCAACAAGGAAGATGGGGCAAAGCCTTGACTATCGCTTCAATCAAGTTGCCGCAGCCTTGCAAGGTGGTGGCGCGATGCCAAAAAGTGCGACGGGTGCAGATTACGATAAGTTCATTCGCGACCTCAAAGAAAGGATGCGGGAACTGACGGCCGAGACCGACAAGTATAACAACGCGCTGGAAAGAAACGCAAGTTTGTACCGCTCGGTCAATATGGCTCTTAGCACCGTTGTCAACCAACGAGACATTGCAAAGATTAGAGGGCAGCGAGCAGAATATGAAGCCCTTGAACAAAAGGTAAGGGACTTGAACGCTCTTTCAAACTCGATAGCCGCCGAAAAACTTGGATTGCAAGCAGGAACGGTGCAGACTCCATATTACACGCAGGCCCGTGTCATGGAGGAGATGCAAGTCATTCAAGAACGCTACAACTATACCCTCGCGAAAAGCAAGGAGCAAGAGCGTCAGAATACAGAGGCGAAGCGTGCTGCTGCACAGGCGGCAAGGGAACTGACGCAAGCACAGCAAGGACTTGTGTCGGCCTATGACAGGGTTACTCAGGCGGGTCAGCGGAGTAATGGCGTATTGCAGCAATTACAATCGCAGATGGGCACCTATTTCTCTCTGCTTGGCGCGGAGCGGCTTGTCCGTAATGTGATTCAGATTGGCGGTGAGTTTGAGGTGCAGCACATCGCCCTGCAAAGCATCCTCGGCGATATACAGCAGGCCAACTCGATGTTTGAGCAGATGAAGGAGCTCGCCGTTGTATCGCCCTTCAACTTCCGTCAGTTGGCTCAGTATTCCAAGCAGGTCGCTGCCTTTGGTGTTCCATACGAAGAGATGTATGACACCACCAAGCGTCTTGCCGATATGTCGGCAGGTCTTGGTGTCGACATGGGCCGCCTGATTCTCGCCTACGGTCAGGTGAGGAGTGCTGCCGTGCTGAGAGGCCAGGAGCTGAGGCAGTTTACCGAGGCAGGCATTCCGATGGTGCAGGCATTGGCGAATGAATTTACCAATCTTAACGGCAGGGCTGTCAGCACCGCAGAGGTCTTCGAGTTGATTTCCAAGCGAGCCGTCCCATTCGAGATGGTAAAGAAGGTGTTGTGGGATATGACCAACGAAGGCGGCAGGTTCTACGACATGCAGTACACGCTGGCTAATACGCTTGCCGGTAAGTGGAGTAACCTTCGGGATGCGTGGGAAATTATGCTCAGTGACATATCCAAAGGCGAAAGTCTGAGCGGAAAATTCCTGAAGACGATGGTGAGTGGTTTCACTACGCTGATAGAGAGTGTGAATGCTCTCATCCCCCTCATTGGTGGTGTAGTGGCTGGATATGGAATGGTGAAGTCAGCCAAATGGCTAAGCGGTTTCGGGAACCTTGGTTTCAACCGCATAGACCAGAATGTAGCCGCAGCCCAACGCCTTCGTGCCGTAGAACTTGCACGTCAGAAGATAAACGGCGAGATTACAAGGGCGCAATACACCCAGTTGATGCAACAGAATGCCAACAAGGGAAACTACTACAAGGTGTTGGCAATGGAGGGAAGGCTCAACACTCTCCAGATACAGCGTGCATTCAAGCAGGGTGACATTAACAGGAAAGAACTTGCCTACCTTGTCCAGCTTCGCATTATTACGGAGGAAGAACGCAAGCAGATACTTCTCGGCAATCTTGGCGTAGGTATTTTCAATCGGCTCAAACTCTCGGCAAAGAGCTTCTTCACAACCTTAAATGCTTCGCTGGGCCCTATCGGTTGGATAGCCATAGGACTTGATGCCATTCTTACCATTGCGATGACTATCGGTGGAAAGGCGAGCGAAATCAACCAAAAGAACAAAGACCTTGCTGAAGGATTTGCGAACAGAGCCAAGGAACTTGCGGATAGCGTCAAGAGCATTCAGGAAAGCACTCCCACCAGCGATGAAGACTATCAGCGTGGCATCGACGGTTTGAAGGAGATGTTGAAGCAGCACTCCTCGAACTACGACGCCATCATGAGAGAGGCAAGCGGGCTGAAGACGCTAAAGGAGCAGTATGAGTATCTGAAAGGGAAGCTGACGGAGACGAGCGAGGTTTACAAGAAAGCCGAGGCGATGGCTTCCGACTTTGGAGACAAGACCCGTTCTGACTTTGAAGACATCAAAGAACTGGCGCGAAATACGCTTAAAAACAATGGTGTCGGTCGTTTTGGCTGGACTTTTGACTTTGACGAATTACAATTCCGCCGTAACGGAGAAATTTTCCTCGATAGGATAAAAGACCTTGCCGATAAGATAAAAACGGAAATCCCTAATGTGGGCAAGTCGGAGGAAGCTAATTCCTTGTTCCGTCAGCTGCGCGATTCTATGCTTCAGGAGTTGGGTGTTGGTCAGCGTGAATCACAAATGATAAAGATTCGCCTTAACCAATTCCTGCAAATTTCAGACGGAGAGGGTGCTGCCGACCTTGTTATGCCTGAATTTGACAAGATGATTAACAAGATTGCTCCAGAGATGGCAAACAAGATTCGCTACGGAAAGACGTTGAACGACGCGGAGCAGAAGAAAGTACGGGAGTTAATCAACGATGCCATCAAGACGACTGGGCAGGAGTACCCTGAATATGCAAGTTACCTGCAAGGACTCCTGAATAACAGCAATTTCGTTGCGACCATCAAACTCCGTTTCGCCCAAGACACGAAAGTGAGCGAGTATCAACGTCAGATATACGGCAATTTCCCCGGAATGGTTGATGAGAGAATCAAGAATATCGCAGTCCGTTGGGGAGAGTCTGGAAGTAGTTATCAATCCGCTAATGCTGCAAAGAAAGATATTGATGATGCCTATAATGAGTTGAAGTCGCGCGAACGTGAGTATGAAAAGGGGAAGACCACTGCCGAGCGTGTCAACGAGTCAAGAAAGGAATACGAAGACAAAGTTACGGCAGCACTCTATGGATTGGGTTACGACTACAAAGGTGAGGGCAAGAAGTCTAACAAGGAGAAGAAGACAGGCGGTTCCAAGAAAGACCCAGAATTGGAGACTGCCAAGACGCAGTTGGATGAGATTAAGGACATCTACGCCGAATACAAGAAATACCGTGACAGATATGGAAGGGATAAAGGCTTGGGTATGGTGGCTCAAATCTTTGAGATGGACGAGAATGACGTGCGAGACATCGTTGACAACTACGAGGAAAAGATTCGTACCATCGTCAAGACCATTGCCAAGAACCAAAATTCGAGCGAGAGAAAGAAGTTTGTTGTCGGTGGTTGGAAACTTCTTGGCGACATCAAGATTGACCGCGACAAAGAAGAGATTGACAAGGCTCTGAAGGAGTTGGAGCGGTATATTCAGGATGAGACGAGCAAGTGGAATCTGTATAAGGGACTATTGGATAAGACGGGAAGCAAGGATTTTGCGATGCAGGCGTTTGTGGACGGCGTTCAGTGGGACGACATGACACGGAGCATGGCAGAGAAGCTGCGGGAGATGATGAGCAGCGACAAAATCGCTGCGCACGTTGGCGACTTGTTTGAGATGGATGAGGAGCAGGCAGAGAAGTTCTTCGGTAAGGGAACGGAGGAACTGAGGCTGTGGCAGGAGATAGTGAAGGACATCAGGAAGAACTGGACTGACGGCCTGAACGAGGTGGCGAGTGCCACGGAGAAACTGCTGACCATCGAGGAGAAGATTGCGAAGACCGAGCAAGAACTTGCCGAGCTGCGACAGAAGTACGGCGCGAACGACCCACGGGCGATAGCAAAAGAGCGCGAGCTTGCCAAGCAGAATGCCGAAGCCTTTGAACAGAGCGAGCCCTATCTGAGATTCTATTCCGGCATCTTCTCAATGACGGTTGACCAGGCAGAGGCCGTGGGTGCAAGCATCAAAGAAAACCTTGTGAAGCAACTTGCCGAAGGAACCATCAATGCCGACAAATACCTGAAGAGTATCAAGAACATCGACCAGCAGTTGCAGAAGGCAAGAAGTGCAAGGAGCGATGCGATGACACTGCTGACTGGAGGCTACAAGGGACTGCTGGAGAGACGAAGCAATACCTACGAAAGCCAAGCTGCCGCCGCAGCCATCAGGGTGCAGAAAGAGCAGGAGAAGATAGACAAGGAGCGTCTTGCCATTCAGAACGCCGTTTCCGAAGAAGAGAAAAAGGCTGCTCAGATGCGCCTGATTGCGGCCCAGGCCAGCAAGCAGTTTGCTGAACAAGAGTTGACAGACGCACAGAAGAAACTTGGTTGGACGCAGAAGTCACTTCAGCAGGCTAACAAGGCGCTGGAGGTGATGGAACTTGTGACCGGTGTTCTTGACGGTATGAAGCAGGCTGCGCAGCAGTTGAGCGAGATGTTCGATGCTCTCGGCCACCAGAATACGGCAAACACTTGGAGCGATGTTGCGGACACCATCGGAGCCGTCAGCTCGCCACTTACTGCGGCTGCAAATGCGCTGAAGAGTGCCATGAACGGTGATGTTGGAGGCGCTATCGGCAGCACCGTTGGAATCTTCACCAGTCCTATCACTGCTTTTGCGAAGCTGCATGACAAGAAGTTGCAGCGAGAAATTGAAGCCAGTGAGCGGAAGGTGAAAGCCCTGACAACAGCCTATCAGAATTTGGAAAAGGCTATGGAGAGCGCCCTCGGAGGAATCTATGCTACTGGCGGCTACGAAGAGATGTTTGAGAACCTGCAACGGCAGCGCGACGAGTTGGCTCGTCAGTATGACGCTGAAAGCAGGAAGAAGAAAAGCGACTCTGACAAGCTGGCCGACTACGAGCAGCAGCTGATGGAGGCAGAGGAGACGCTAAAGAACTATGCTCTCGACATGGCGAAATCTCTGTACGACATCGACCTGCATTCGTGGGCGAGCCAGCTGACGGAAGCCGTGGTGAGTGCGTGGGAGAACGGTGAGGATGCCGTGGAAGCCTATCGTAGCAAGGTTAAGGACATTATGAAAGACCTGACGCAGAACATCCTTGCGAAGAAGGTGATGGAACGCGCCTTTGAGAGCCTCGGCATTGACAATCTTATTGCAGAGATGATGGATTCGAGCAGCGGTAAACTGAACGAGAATGCCATTCCACGCCTTGCAGAAGCCCTCGGTCAGGCAGGCAACCTCACCGTGGATGCCATCACGAAGACCCTTGACCAACTGGAGGCACAAGGCAGCATAGAGCGCGGCGAAAGCAGCTCATCGAAGTCGAGCATGACGAACAGCATCAAGGGTGTGACGGAGGAGACTGCCGACCTGCTGGCGAGCTACATCAATGCCATCAGAGCCGACGTGAGCGTGAACAGGATGACGCTGACGGAGATACTCTATGCCGTGCAGGGACAGAGCGAGATGCCGATGATAGCACGGGCGCAGTTGCAGCAGTTGGAGCAGGTGGCCGCGAACACGCAGCGGAATGCAGACGCGGCAGAGATGATCTACGAGATACTGAACCAGAATGTGCTGGGTGCGTTGGCGTTCTGGGTGAAGTGATGAGAGGGAATTGCGATGGAATCGCAATGAAAAAAAACGGAACGAAATTAAAAAAGATATGGAAGAAAAAGAACTGAACAAGGTATTGAAGGCGCGGGCCGTGGAACTCGGTCTGTGCGAGAAGTGGCGAGACGAATGGGAGAAGGACGAGACGAAGCAGGAACTCGTTGAGAAGTACTTGCGCGGTATTGACTTCTGCATTCAGCACGACTATCCGAAGCTGGAGTTTATCAGAGAGTATTTCCCGAAGAAGCTACTGGAGAAGAACGGCGTGTACGTGGACGAGAAGATAGGTCGCCGCGATGATGTCGCCGCGAAGGAGACGGTTGTTTTGCTTGGCGGCAGTCAGGCCGAGCTTCACTACGAAGGGCTGAGCATGGGCAACCTGTACGTGCGACACCAGTCGGAGGTGACGATTGTGGCGCGAGGCTGGTCGAGAGTGTTCGTGGAATGCTACGAGGACAGCGTTGTGAGGGTGAAGGCCGAAGACGAGAGCAAGGTGTTCGTGTACTGGCACGGTGGCAAGGTTGAGGCGGAAGGCAACGTCTTGGTGAGAGACAAGAGAGCATAAGAAAAAGGGCGGTGGATTCACATCTACCGCCCTCACGTTTAACCAACTAAAACTAAGTCAATATGACTTACTTTAGTTTTGCAAAGATAGGTAAATGAAGATAGATAGCAAAATAAAATGCAATGATTTTAATTATTTTGCATAAATATTTATCAAAAACGTATCTTTATACAAAAATTATTCGTATATTTGCAACGAAAAGTTGATTCGTTGCTATATCATAGCAAATATACAAGACAAAAGAAAGGATTCAGGATGGCAGCATGGCAGAACTTCTACTTACAGCGAATGGGTACTGACGGCACGGGAGCGACCTACCCGATGTATGAGTCGGTGGCCCGCTGGGGTGTGTGGTGCAAGGACATTCCCTTCAAGATTTTCGAGAAGGTGAAAGAGCCTGCGAAGCGCACCTGGAACGACGAGCACGGCGATGATGAATACATCTCGCCCGGAGGTTTGTGGCTTGAAGCCTACGAGATGGAGGTGGAGTTCGGCTGCAAGAAGATGACCACTGCAGTAGGCGGCGAGGAAGTTGCTTATGTGAGCGACGTGAGGAAAGCCGTCGGTGACTTCCTGGAGTATCTGCGTCAGAGCGGTATGATGAAGTTGTATTCCTCGTGGACTCGTACCGGCAGGCAGGAAGTGCGGCTGGTGAGTGTCAGCGATGATGCCCATTGGGAGCCGAGCGATAATGGCGGTCAGGAGTTTTTGGTTTTCAAGGTGCGGTTCAAGGTGAACGACCCGAAGACAGACGTGGTTTTACAGTAGCGACGCGGTCGCGACAAACATAACGCAAACGAAGTGAGACGATGAGTTGGACGATATATAAGAAGAACGGAGAAGAGCGGACGGTGACGCTGCCGCTGGGCGCTTCAAGCAGGAGCGGTCGGCTGGCATTGCCTGAGCTGGAGTATAACGGCGAGTGGATGGGCGAGACGAGTGTGACGCTCAACGTTCGCTGTGCCGTTCCCGTTGGCTTTGAAATCGGCGACTACATCGTGTACCGAGGTGAGAAGTTCGTCATCAACTACGACCCGACGGTGATTAAGAAGGCCCGTAGTGGCACGTATGGCGAGGGTTTCGTTTATGACAACGTGAAGTTCGTGTCGCTGGGCTATGAGCTCACCGACATGAGGATGCTTGACTACGTGCTGAACGACAACGAGATTCACTACAGTTCGCTGCCGAAGTTCTCGTTCTTCTGCGAGACCGTGGACGACCTTGCCGACAGGTTGCAGGTGAACGCCGACAGATATTGCTCTGCGAACGGCATCACGGGTGCCGACAAGTGGGTGTTCGTGACGCCGAGCCAATCGAGGACGTTGGCGCGTTGCGGCAGCGATTCGGCATTGCAGGCGAAGGCCCGTGAACTCTATGCGGAGTATTTCGGTCAGCCTGCCGCCACGGATGACGAGAAGACCAATCAGAACGTGAACATCGACAACCAGAGTGTCTGGGATGCGATGAAGAACGTGAAGGACGTGTTCGGCCTGAACTTCGTGCAGAAGGGCCGCAGCGTGGTGATTGGTGCGGCAGGACTGCCTACGATGGACGTGTTCAAGTACGGCAAGGGCAACGGACTCTATGAGATAGAGCGGACTGCCGACAGCGACCAGCAGATAGTGACGATGCTGATGGCTTACGGCAGCGACAAGAACCTTCCTACTCGCTACTATGCGAATCTGAATATGACCTGCTGGAGCACTTGGTACAACTGGCAGTCGGGCGAGCTGAACTACACCATTATCGGTGTTCCCTACAAGTCGGGAGCCTTCACTGGTCAGGAGATTACAGGCAGTTCCTCGGAGAGCGCGATTAATTACCGTGCCGTGAAGGTGAGGATAGGAAGTACGACCTACGATGCCTATGTGGGTGATGCCACCTTCCTGAACAACGGTGACACCGTGACCTTTGACAAGGAGGCCGTGTTGTTCACTTTCGGCGATGCCCTGCCACTCAGTACGGGCGATGTCATCACCTTTGTCGGCGGCATCAACAAGGACAAGTGGCCTTCGGAGATGCGTAGTACGAGTACGGCGAACCTTCCGAACAATATGGCGGTGAACGTGCTGATGCTGCCCGGCTTCCCGAACCAGAGCCTCTATGACTGGGTGGTCAGCAACGGCGGCAGTGCTGTTGCCGACGAGCACAACGGCAGTCTGGCAGGCAAGGCACAGTGGCACGGCTATACCGCCTACTTCTCGAAGGAGAAGGCCCACCCCTTTATTCTGAGCAAGAACTATCCAGACCTCGGCATCCGCGAGGCTACGAAATATTTTGACGGCAGCGACGGCGATGATGAAATCTTCCCGACGATAGAGAACACGGGCAAGGACACCATCGTAGGCGCAGATGTGATTCAGGACAATGGTATCTTCGCGGATGGTGCAGAGAAGATTCCCACGTTCAAGATTATCCTTCCCGACCTTGGTAGCGACTTCGACCTTGCGACGCTCCTTCAGGGCGACACCGTAATAGCGATGAAGAACGGCTACTGCGGCGGCAGGGAGTTCGGCGTGGAGAGCGTGAAGAAACTCTCGAACGGCACGTGGGAATGTACCTGTCAGAGAGACAAAGACGGCGACCTCGACCTTTACTTCCCCTATGCCCACGGAACGGCAGGCGCCTCGCTGCCCTACCAGTTGCGGACGGGCGACAAGTATGTGCTGACGGGCATTGAGATGACCGACACCTATGTGAATGCCGCTGCCGTGAAGTTGCTGGAGGAGGCACTGACATTCTTAGAGAAGAACGACTACACGAGATATACCTACTCGCCGAAGGTAGACGAGATATTCATGGCCCGCCAGCACGACGGTTATAGTAGCGGTGACACCGCTACATACGGGACAAGGAGCTATCACGACACGCTGAAGGAAGGTGACGTGATGGTGTTTGCCGATGAGGACTTGAACATAAGCGGCTCGGTGTTTATCGACGTGCTGAGAATCAAGGAATACGGCAACGGCCAGATTCCCACCTACGAGGTGACGCTGAGGAACGACAAGCAGGTGGGCACCATACAGCGCCTGCAAGAGCAGGTGAACAGCCTTGCCACGGGTGGCAGTATCACCAGTGGCGGCGGCGGTGGCGGCAGCGTGAACATTCCGCAGATACGCCAGCTGATACAGACTTACGGCAAAGAGTGGTTTCTGAGCAAGACCGGCGACGACAGCGCATCGGGACTGATTACCTTCCTGAAAGGCTTGCAGATTGGTGCCGAGGGTGCGTGGGGCTACGTGAAGGAGTTTGTGCAGGACGGTGTTTCGACCGTGAAGGCATGGTTCAAGAATCTCTATGCCGACTACCTGGAGCCCACGGTGATGAAGGTCGTTGACAAGATTGTAGGCCCTCTGAGTGTTGAGGGAAATCTTTTTATCAGGAAAGACGACGAGGGCAACGGCGGCAACGTGACCATTGACGGCAGCGTGAATGCGCAGGACGGTAACTTCTCGGGCATGCTCACCACGCAGAACCTCACCGTGACGGGACTGGCCCACTTCTTCGAACTGATGATAGACAAGCTGCGTTCGAGTGGCGGCGCGTTTGTGTTCACCCCTGCTGACGGCTTCTCAGTAGAAGACGTGACGAGCACCACCATTGGTGGTGTGGCCTGCAAGCGGTTGTGGTGGCGTGCTACCGATGGAGAGACCGAGACCGGCAATCAATGGCTCGTCGGCGACCAAGCCATCTGCATGAGCTTCAACCTTGCGAGAAAGAAGGTTGGCGAGGTGATGCGAGACGTGAGCAACAAGATGTTCTGGAGCGTGGTTTGCGAGAAAGGAACCGCGGAGCATGACTTCGGCGAAGATACGGCATTGGGCCACTACATCACCATCTACACGGGTGTGAACAGCAGCACGCCGATAGCCACTGACGACAGCGACAAGCCGTTGTGGAGCGGTGCGCCCTACGAGGTGGAGGTGGGTGACGACATTGCGATGCTCGGTCATAGGATGCAGGCAAGCGAGGACTCGACGAGCGAGGATTTGAAAGCCCGTCAGAGTGCCGTATATATCAGTGCCTATGCCTCTTATGACACGGGCGACGTGAGCCACGGCATCCGCGCCTTGCAGCCGCCACTGCTGGCTTTCTACAAGGGTGTGGACGACTTCAACCTTGCCCTGCACCGTGGCACGTTTATGGACGCGAAGGGAAGCGAGTTCAAGGGCAAATTCCTCTCTACTTCGAGTAGTCAAGAAGGCATAGACATCGAAACCCTGCTGAGTGGCAGCGAAGTAGACATCATCTACGGCAACGGCAACCCGAACACCGTGAGCACTCCGCATGCCGCGTGGAGCGATGCGGAGAAGTTACTGCGCGTAGACAAGACACTGTACTTCGACCTCGACCTGGAACCCGCCAGCGAGGGCGGCAGGCTGTGGAAGTGGACGCGCAACACGAAGGGCGAAGGCTATGTGTGGGTGCAGGTGAACGACGTGGACTCCACGGCTGCGCTTGATAAGATTGCCGACGTGGCGAGCGATGGCAAGCTGACGGGCGGTGCAGAGAAGACGAGGGTGTATCTGGAGTGGATGGACGCGAAGAACACCACTTTGTCTCTGCTCGCGCAGGCAGCCGAGAATGGCCTAAAGAACGGAAGCGACAAGAATTGGAACTATGTCTACAAGGGCACGAAGGAAGAACAGAATGAAGTAACGTGCGGCGAGGCTGTAGATGGCTTGGAAGATGCCTTCAAGTGGCTGTCGAAATACCTCAATAATAAGGAGAATTTTATTACAGTTGAAAACCCATACACCATTCCAGACGGCTATCCTTCATGGATAAGTCCCGTCGTGGCAACAGGAGAAACGGAGGCAGCCATCAAGAAGACCACGGAACTGCCGACGTGGACGGAAGTAAGTCCCTTCGCCGGCATGACAGGCGCACAAGTCTATCGCAGACTTTGGGATGATTTCTACGCTGCTGTCGTAGAACTGAACCGTGCGCTGAATGCCGTCCAATACAAGGCCATTGACGAGATGGGCGACGACGGGCTGATAGACCCTGCTGAGAAGGCCGCGTTGAGACAGATATTGAACAGTGAGGTTCTGCACTACTATGAGGTGAGCGATGAGATTTGGGGAATGCCAAACGTGCCATTGCTTGACGAGAATGGCCAGCCGATAGGTACGAAGAAAATCACCGAGGCCGACGGCCTGCTTGTCGGAGCCCTGAATAAACTCGGCAACTACCTTGATGGCGAGAAGTCGGTTGGAACACCTGCCGAGAACCCGACGTCATGGGATTTCGATAGACTCTCTTGGGGCATTCAGGGTGACTATCAGCGCGACGGTCTTATTGACCCGGCCGAGGACGCAGACCCGAAGGATAGTACGGCGACTCCCAACAGATACCCATTGTGGCTTCAGAACAATAATGACACCGACAGCCAGCCCGTAGAGGATAAGGAGTGGGACTTCTGGTGGAACAAATATTTCGCAATTCGTGCTGATGTAGCAGCCTATCTGTCGCGTGCAAGGCAGTATCAGATAGAACATGTGGACGTAGAACTGTCTTGCGCATACTATACGGATAGCAAAACCACGAACACCGTTCCGAACAACACCCATACGTCCACAAATAGATGGCCGAAAGTCGGTGATATGTGGTATGAGGCCATTGCCCTTACGAATCCTGTTACGGGAACATCCGTCACGACAAATAGCGAGGGCGAGCCGTTGTATAGGGTTTATACTTGCATACAAGCCTACACGAGCGAAATCCAGTATTCTGATAAGGCAGCTTATTGGAAGTTGCTTGATGAGCCTGTGGTTGCCATTTCCTCGACTGATATTGGCAGGATATACACAACCGTTTTCAACAGCAGTGAGTTTTCGCTGATTGAGCAGAAGGTTGACAGCGTATCGAGCACGGTGAGTGCCATCAGGAATGCGAGCCCGAATATGCTGCTGAACGGCAACTTCACCGATTTGCAGAGCGCCACCAAGCCAGCCCATTTCACTGGGTATAGTTCCCTGAACACTACCATTTCGCAAGAATCTATCACAGACCTTGACGGTTTTTCCTATGCGGCGCGTGTCGTAGTCAGCCAGTTTGGCAACGGCTACGGTTTGTCCATCGCCACCACCCTTCAGCCATACATCAAGACGGAGAAAGGCAGCACATACACGCTTTCCGCTTGGATAAAGAAAGACTCAGTAGATGCGGCACTAAAGATAAGCGTGCGGCGCGGAGGAGCAAGAATAACAGTCGGAGACATGTCTGCCATCAACGGCGGGGCGACTGCGCTTACTACGTCGTGGGTGAGATATTCCGTTACCTTTGACGGTGATGACAAGGCGGCCAACATATATCTCGCGCTTGTAAACTCGGCAGGTAGCAATGCCACTGGTACCTTCTACGTGGCAGGCATACAACTTGAAAAGAGTTCGGCGGCTTCGACATGGCAGGATTTCGGCGGTGGTCTGACGAACTTGCAGTCGCAGATAAACCAGCAGGCAGAAAGAATCTCGTTGGCCGTTTACAAGGACGAGGCAAAGAAGGCAGGCATCGACATTGAATATGACGCATCGACTGGCTCTGGAACGGTGACAATAGATGGCGATAAGACCATTATTAACAGCGACCTCGACATCAAGGGCCTGACGACGGAGAACGTGACGATTGTGGAGAGAAGCCATTATCCGACCGTCATCAATATGGGTATTGTGGATGAGGATAAGGATTCCGACCCCGTAAAGATAAAATCAGTGCAGGTGAAGGCTGACGGTGCTATGCCAGAACACGGGTTGAATACTTGTCATATCGTCGCATTGCCATTTTACGATAGTATAGTCGGTATGGGAACAACTACGAGCCCGGGCAGCGACTGGTCGAAAAGTAATCCTCCTGTGAATTGCGATATAAGCTACGATGCAGACTCGCCTCTTTATCGCAGTTTCCTTATATATTCCAACAGCAACAAACCCGATTCGATGCGTCGTATTGTCCCGTGGACTAAGAATGGCACAAGGCTTACTATTACGAACGAAGTTGACAGGTATTGCCTGAACTGGCGGTCATTGGGTACTGATGATGGTGAAAACGTTGACTGGCTTCTGACAAAAGGAGTGCTTGTTTGCGCTGATGCCCGTATTCTCGCAGAGAGTAATCTTTCGACGGATTATGCAACACCATTTATCGGAGGCTATGGTCAAGTCACTAACATGAGAGGTTCTGCGGCAACAGGAATATCCACTATTAATCAGGCAGGATTTTTCTCCTGCGGCGGTTATAAGTCGCGGTTTATCCTTATACTCCCTGGACAAACGCTGCAATTACGGTCGCAGATAATCAAGATGGACTCCGACATCCAAGGCGTTGACCGCGAACTATTGGTGTGGGTTGTCGAGAATCCGTCAGAGTTCTACGCTTCGGCAAGGAACAACACTATCGAGTTTATGTTTTCCTTCTCGATTCCGCAACACACAAAAGATGCCGACCGCGTTGGGCTTTTAGCTCCTACAGTTGTATTCAACCCCTACAACACGCAGGAAGCCAACACGGAAACCATATTGGCTCCTTCGTTATTGCGATACAGGAATTGCATCGGATTGCATTTCGATTTATACAACGACGGTTATGGTACGACAATTTTAAAAACATAAAGAATTAGGATTATGAGGACGATGAAGACAGGTACAAAGATAATGCTGCTCTACGAGCAAGGAGTCCGTGACGGATAATGCGCTATTGACAGATTTTAGTTTTATTTGGTTTTTTCTTATTGATAGTTTAGTGTAGTTCAAACAGGTTAGTAGATAGACTTTCATAGGTGCAAGAGCAGCAGTGGGTCAGGCTCGTGGCAAGCGAGCAGCGAGCCGACCCTTTACAAGATAACAAAGTAACAAGATAACGGACAAGATAAAGAAATGGATATTACGACACGGAACATAGGACAAGGCTTCGTATGGGGCACGATGGGCTCGGAGGCATTACAGGCCATCCAAGACCTGCGGTGGATGCTCGCCCTTGTCATCATACTCATCGCGGCAGACTTTCGGTTCGGACGAGCCGAGAGCAGGAAGCGGCACAGGGAGGCTTTGGACGCAGGGAACGAGACGTTGGCAAAGATGACCGAGTTTCGGACTTCAAGAGCTATCCGCAGGACGACCAATAAGTTCATCGACTACATGACGCTGCTCCTTGTGTTTTGTATCATTGGCTTGGCCATCACAGAGCCTTACGGGCTGTGTGACCATGTGATTTGCGCAGGGATGGCGATGATAGTGGCTTGCGTCTGCGAGCTATGTTCCGTGTTCGGGCATTTCTTCTACTTGAAAGGTGTTGAGCTGCCGAGGCTGACGTGGAGCAATGTGGGTCTGTTCTTCGGGCGGCTGATAGCAGGCTTTGCACGCACAAAGAGTCCCGACCTTGGGGAAGCCTTGGATGAGACGATAGCAAAGACTCTGGCTAAAGAAGAAAAGGAAGGAGGTGAGGAATGACTATCACGAAAGGACAACTGAAAAAGATAATGCCGACTGCGCCTTACACGCGGATAGACAAGTACCTGCCTTACCTGAATGCGGCGATGACAGAGTTCGGCATTCTGACGAAGGAAAGGGCAGCACACTTTCTGGCGCAGGTGGCCCATGAGAGTGCCGAAATGCGCTACACGAAGGAACTGGCGAGCGGTGCCGCCTACGACACGGGCAGGAAGGCCATTGCGCTTGGCAACACGCCGCAGAAAGACGGCGACGGGCAGAAGTATAAGGGCCGTGGATTTATCCAGCTCACGGGCAAAGCAAACTACGAGCGGTACAAGAAGTTCTGCGGCTATGACGTGGTAGCCAAGCCTGAGTTGCTGGAACTGCCAAAGGGTGCGACGAGAAGTGCCGCATGGTTCTTCACACAGGGCTGCGGTCAGAATCTCTGCTACGTGGCCGATCTTGACAACGGACGAAACACCGAAATGGTGTTGCAAAAGATTACGCGAGTGATAAACGGCGGTCTGAATGGACTGGAGAGCAGGAGGAAGTATCTGCAACGGGCACTGAAGGCACTGGGATAACAAAAAAAAGACGTGAATTATGAGAAAGATGAGAAATATATGGACTAAATACTGGCCGTACCTGGTGACGGTTCTGCTATGGGCGGTGATTGCCTTTGCCATGTTCTCCTGCATAGGCTGCAATCGCTCGCTGAAAAAGGAGAATGAACAGCTGCGTGAGGAACTGGCCCGGCAGCAACAATACGTGCCGCTGAAGCGCGACACCATCCGCGACACCGTGGAGGTGGTGACGCAGAAGGTGGTGGAAGTGGAGAAGGTGAAAGAGGTGCTGACGAAGGAAGACAAGGAACTACTGAAAGACCTCGGTACAAAGGTCTCGGCAATAGAGAGTTTTCAAAAAATAGGAATGATGACACAGGCAGAAGTGAAACTAAGCAGCGACGCGGTCGCAGCAAACACTACTGAGGCGGTTGCAGCAAACGATACCGATGCCCAACCGAAAGAACGGGAGCCTCCCGTGGACAGCATGCTCGTTTTCAAGGACGCGTGGCTGGACTTAAAATACAACACTATAAATAATAATTTGTTAATTCTTTTGCGCGACAGTCTGGCTATCAGCGTGGAAAAGGAGTACAAGAAGAAATTCCTGTGGTGGCGATGGGGGACAAAGGGCTACCAGGTGAAAGCGGTGTCCTTCAACCCCTACTCCACCATCAGATATAATACCTACGTGAAGCGCAAGCGCTGACGAGGCTAAAGGTTCAAATGTCATTCGGACGTTCAAGGTTCAAGGTTCAAGGTTCAAAAAGTTCAAAAGGTTCAAAAGGTGAAAGATGAATAGTTACGGCGAGACAGCAGGGAATATCGGTCTGAAGGTGAAGGCCAAGACAAAAGACGGCGACTTCGTGAAGGTGAGGATAGGAAACATCACCACGACGATGGCTCCGCTGCTGACGCACGAACTGGAACGGATAGCCCACACGATGAGAGCGACGGACTACACGGCAGCGACAACGGGCAAGATGGGATTCCCATACGACCTCCCTGCTACGCTTGGCGAGTGAGAGTTTAGAGTTGAGAGTTTAGAGTTTAGAGTTTAGATCTATGACGGTACAAGAGGCGATAACGAAGGTGACAGGCATCATCAGCAACCCGAAAGTGGAAAATGGTGGTGTGACGACGGAGGGACGATTCTCTGCCGAGGAATGCAATGCCATCGTGACGGTGCTGAACTCGCTGCTGACGATAGACGGTCACACGAACGTGGACAAGGCAGACGGCTTGGTGCTGAACGACTACGTGCTTGTGAAGAAGGCATACAGCAGCACGTGGGAGGCGAGGACATTGGCCTCGGTGCGTCAGGCGGTGGATAACACCGTGAGACAGGGAAGTGCCAACCCGGTGTCGAGTAATGCAGTGTACCGACAAGTTCAAGAATTGCTGGATGCCTTGTCTGAAAAGCAAGACACGATAGTCGTTGATGAAGTTCCGACAGGGGGTTCAGAAAACCTTGTTAAAAGCAACGGGATAAAAGAAGAACTTGACAAGAAGCAGGAGAAATTGGTTTTTGATGAAGAACCGATAGTTAACAGCAAGAATCCCATAACAAGTGGAGCAATTTACTCCATTTACCAATCATTAATCAGCGAACTCGCGTCTCGTTTGAGTTCTGATGACATTACACAGGAAAGTGGAGATAGCACAACGCTTTTGATGAGCCAAAAGGCCGTGACAGATGCTATTCACTTGTTAATGGTACCGTCATACAAATACGTTAGCGTTTTGCCGACTGCAAGCCAAGAAACGTCTGGAGAATTGTATATCTGCCCAAAAGAAAACGAACTTGCCATTTATATTACTGAAAATAATGGGGGGTTCTATTTGTGGAACAAAATCGGCTCTTTGTATCAAGGCGGCTCCGGCACATCTGAAGGTGAATATTACGAATCTTAAAACATATCAATATGGCGCAAAAGATAGTATTAAAAGACAGATGCACGAAAGAAGTTCTTCACCCCCATACCGAGGTGTCGTGCGTAGAAGGCCTGCAAGAGGCATTGGATTCTATTGTAAGCACAAAAGGAGAGTATTACGAAAATTGATAATATATGGATGATAAGAATTATTACATCGGCGACTGCACGTGTTCTTGTGACGCTGAAGGGCGTTACTACATCGGCACTGACTTGAAGTTTGCCATCACAATCACAGCAGAAGGGTTTCTGATGGACGATGACAACTATGTATGCACGCTCTGCTGCGGCTCGAAGCGGGTGGAGTTGACGAAGGACGACATCGTGGAAGGCGAGGATGGGCAGAAATATATGCTCATAGACACTACGCAGTTCCCGAGCGGCACATTGCGCTGGGTGGTGACGGCAAGCGTCCCTGACGGCGACTATGTGGAAGGCTACCGCAACGAGGTGGAGGCCCTGGATTTGTGTATTCTTAAACATCCGTGGTGAGGAGAGTTGAGCGTTTAGAGATATGGGATGCCTAACAATTAGTGCGAAGATTGTTTCGAGTGATTTGCAAATCGCTGCCGAGAACAAGAACACAGGGGTGGAGATTTCTGCACGGAAGGTCGGCGACGGACTGACGCTTACGGCGGAGAACAAGAATACGTGGCTGGCCCTGACGGCAAAGAATAAGAACGTCCGTCTGACGCTCACGGCAGGACTGGTGTGCGGCGTAGGTCTCGACAAGTACGAGTTCCTGTATGTGGACGAAGGGCCGCTGATTGTGGAAGACGGGTATCTGAAAGTGTTGAAGAAAAAGAGCCTACCCTGACCCTCCCTAAAGGGAAGGGAACGGTGGCTGAATGCTTAAAGTTCAAAGGTAAAAAGATATGGAAGAAAAAGGATATAGACTGCCGAGGCATGGCGACAACGTGGAGGAACTGCTGAAGAAGATGGAAAACCTGAAGCAGGACTTCGTGTTGCTGAAAGGATGCGGTGACAGGTGGAAGTATGACAGCGAAGGTGTTTTAATAGGCAAGGAATGCTTCTTTGATTTCACCTACGACGAACTGGCCGAGCCGGTGATGGCGGGCAAGGTGGTGTTCCTGATGTGGGAAAACCGACTCGATGGATTTCCCCCTACCCTTTGTACCTGCTCGTACACGAACATCGGTGTGAGTGGTGTCGTGGTGAAGCACGATGGGCTTGAGAAGACACGCGTTCTGCTGCTGACATGCGGAGAGAACGGCGAGATTGTCGTATCGGCCGACGAGGAGATGGGAGGCGTCATGCAAGAGAACGACCCATTCTTCAACCAATGGCGGCAGGAATATCCGAACGCAGGCGATGAGCCACTGAGCATATTAGAGATAGACGAATTGTGTAACTTTTAAAAGCGACAAAAGAGATGGCAAAGTTTTTAGATTCAATTGGAGTGACCCACTTTTGGGCAAAGATTAAGAACCGCTTCGTGGAAAAGGAAGACGGCAAGGGTCTTTCGACGAACGACTACACCACTGCGGAGAAGGACAAGCTCGCGGGTATTGCGGCAGGTGCAGAGGTGAACGTGCAGAGTGACTGGAATGCGACGAGCGGTGACGCGATGATCAAGAACAAGCCGACCATTCCGAGTAAGACATCGGAGCTGACGAACGACAGCGGCTTCCTGACCGAGTTTACCGAGAGCGACCCGACCGTGCCTGCGTGGGCAAAGGCTGCAAGCAAGCCGAGCTACACGCCTGCTGAGATTGGTGCCGTTGCGGAGTCGGCCGTTGGTGCGGCAAGCGGCGTGTGCCCGCTGGATGCCAATCAGAAGGTGCCTGCTGCTAACCTGCCGAGCTACGTGGACGATGTGATTGAATCCTACGCACGCAGCGGCCAGACGGCATTGAGTCAGAACTGGCTTGCCACAGGAAGTGCAAGCGGCACGGTGATTACGCCGGAGGCAGGAAAGATTTACGTTCTGATGGCAGACAGCGGTGATTATGCAGCCAACTCGCAGTTCCGTTGGGGCGGCACGGCATACGTGAAGCTGAACGACGGCGGTGTGAGCGCCATCACGAATGCGGAGATTGACAGCATTACGAGTAACTAACAAGTTGCGACACGGTCGCAACATACTAAACGGGAAGACAGATGGAACACATTCTCGACAAGATAGGACTGACATACTTCTGGGGGAAGATAAAGGCTACTTTCGCCAAGAAGAGCGACCTGGAGGCCCATCCTACTGCAAGGGTCTACGTGGGTTCCTGCCCCACTGCTGCTGCTACAAATCCGAAGGTATGCACTGTTGAGGATTTCCCTCTTGATGCTGAAGGCAAGCCGCTTGTGGGTACGCTTATCTCCGTGAAGTTCGCTGCTACGAATACTTCGACAAGCACCACCCCAGAGCTGAATGTGAATGAAACGGGGGCTATCAGGATTTGGTATAACAATGCTGTGCTGGCTACTGCGAAGAGTACTTATGCAGGGTATGCCAACAGGTACATCAACTATATGTATGATGGCACTTACTGGGTGTTTCTGGGGCATAGCACGGATAACAACACTACCTATAGTGGTATGACGGTGGCTGAGATTACCGCAGGCACATCAACCACTAATAGACTGATTTCGCCTAAGAATCTCAGGGATTACTTCTATACAGAGGGCGAGGTGGATGATTTGCTAAGTGGAAAGGCAAACACAAGCGACATCCCTACCGTGCCTACGAATGTGAGTGCCTTCGTCAATGATGCCGAGTATGTGACAAGCGGAGAATATTATCCAAATTAAAAACACAAAATTGAATATATATGGGACAGATAATTTATGGTGAACAGAAACCGAAGTATTGCAACATTGTTGCCATACAGGAAGGCGGTAGCAAGGCTAATACTGTTCTCGATGACGGAGAAGTATGGCTGGTTGATACTACCAATGCTACTAAGGTAAACAAAGGTGCTGGAGATTACGATGCGTACATCAAGGGTGACGGTGTTAACAAGGCAAGCCAGTTACCATTGACATACCTGAAGACTATTGCTGACGATGAAGACCTGCATGAGGTTAATGGCGTAATGAGTCTCGCCGACAAGGCTTACAATAGTGCTGCCTTCAGCGGCCTCGGTAGGGTGCGTCTCCGCAAGAATCTCTCTGGCGGAAAGAACATCCTCACGCAGGCAATGGTGAACACCGCCAACACGATTTATCATATTCAGTACGACTACGACCTCAATGGGCAGACAATCACCTTGCCTGCTGGGTGCGTGCTGGAGTTTGATGGTGGAAGTCTTACGAATGGAACTATTGTTGGCAACGGGACTCTTATTGTGGCAAGTAGTAGTGTTTTCAAGAATGTAAATCTAAATGGCAGTTATACAAATGAATATTTCGATTTGGCATGGTTTATAACATCTGATACAGATTTATCACTTTCAAACCTCGTATCTTCTTGTAATAATTGTAGTAAAAAGATGTATATCCCAGAAGGTACGTACACTTTTACCACGCCAGTTGTACTAAATGGAACATTTGATGTTCAAAGTGTAGGAACGCTTAACTATAATGGCATAATAGATGCTGCGGCTATTACTTTTGGTTCTGAAGAAACTGCATCACTGAAGCGTTCTGTGGAAATCAAGCTATCTCAGAAATATTTCCCATCTAATTACACTATCAATTCAGATAACACAGCAACTTGTCCGAATAATATTGGTGTTCTTTTTTATAATACATACAATTCACACATTACCATTCTTGAAGTAAGTAATTTCTGTTATGGTGTTAAGATTGCTGCTAAAAATAGTGGTAGTTGTTATAACACATTCGAGTTGTACGAAATAAGGGATTGCTACCAAGCTCTTACTCTTATGAGTGAAGATGGAGGATGGGTAAATGAAAATTTATTCTTAAACGGAAGATTATGGACAACAAGGGCGTTCGCTCTTAAAGGTATGTCAAGGGGGATAGTAATCGATAGCACAAGAGATTATAAAAACAACAACAATGTTTTTGTAAAGCCATGCGTAGAAGGACTTTATATTGGACTTGATTTCCTATGTGCAACAAGGAACTCCGCATTCGGTGTACGCAATGAAGGAAACACCATCAATGTCCGAAGTAACAATTCTAATAATTTTGTGATTCTATATGATGGCAGCGGGGTTAATTTAAGTGCAGACTCTGTTGTTATTCCTATTACGGAAATTATGCAATACCGACTTCGGAATTATCTTGTTTTTGATTCTGGTGTTTTCACTTATGCGAAAGACGGCAACGGCAATATCACTCTTGGCAATATTGGTTTTGCCGATGGAAGCAGATATATTTCATCAAGCATAGATGATTATGGCTATATTTATGGTGGAAACTATTATGTTGACATTACACGCAATGAAGCAACCAATTTTATAATCCAAGTTGATGGAAACATAAGACTATTCTTTAATACTTATGATGCAAATGGGGACGAGATAACGGCAGAAGGAGACATTATTTCTGACGGAGTAAATATTCCGTTTTCAAGCATTCAAAATGGACTTGTTGTCGGCGCAGCCATCAATTCTTACTACATCTTTCATGTTAAGAACGACAATGTTAAAACTGTTCGCGTTGGCATAAAGAAAATCGGTAGTACAAATTTTTATATTAAAAGATTTTCTATTTATTCAATACAAAATGGCTCAAATGTAAATACTGCAAAACCATTTCCCGCATTACCTTCTGCTCCTATTAAAAGTAGTGGCATATCTTTTGTTTCCAACGCAAACACTATCGCATACACGGACAATGTTTTGGTCGGATGGGAGTTGCAAAATGGAAATTGGGTAAATAAATTGATTCCACGCAAATATGTGTATGATTTCCAAAGATATGTTTCCGATGGAACAAATTATTGCATAGACGGATTACTGCTACGGGGAAGGTCTGATTCAAGTACTCTCACGCCAAATAGCACTTTTTCAAATTATTCAAGCGGCTTTACGATAGTAAATGACGCCATCAATACTCCTCCTATTGCTCTTAAATTTTTTAAACTACATGGTGAACGCGAGTTCTGGATAAAACTTGATACTCTTACACCTTCCGAAATTGGGACTAATAGGCCCAAAATCATTATTATCGGATATGACGCAAACATGAATCAAATCAGCATTGATAATATGACAGTAACCACAGAAACCAATGTAAGATACTGGGAAGCGTCAGGAATTACAACCCATATTAAGCAGGAAAATAATCATACTATTGTAGTCTCGCAAAGTGGAATGATAAAATTCACCCTTACTGGAGACATAGATAGCATAGCATTGTGCGCAGGTGCTGGTATTTACAAAAAAATAACCTTATTCGCTAATTGCATGGAGCCGATGACGGAAATGCCACTAACACTTCCTAATGCCCCAACCGCCCAAGGTAATAGCATAGTATTTGGAGAAAGAGTGTTTGATGTGGTAAATCACGTTCCTTATTATTGGGATGGTGCATGGAGAACTATTGGAGGCGCAGCAACATAAATTAAAATATTAGGAATAGTTTCAGAGTAACTAATAATAGCAATCGACATGGAAGAAAACAAGAACAAAGCACAGCAGGCACAAGAGGCTTTTGACAATAATAATCTTTTCGGTCTGATGACTCTACAGTTCTTGTTCTTAGGAGCGTCTGGCGAGAATAAAGGTATTACATTGCTACTTGATGTACTAAAAAGTGGTGACGAGACCAAGATGCAGGAGTTGACAGTTTTTCTCGGTGTAGACATGGAAGAACTCAAACGGGGTGTCGAGAACATCAGAAGGGTTCTGAAAGAACAGGCCGAGAAGAACGGCATGAGCGTGGAAGAACTGATCAGGCTTTTCGTATAACTGATAAAACACAAAAAAGCAGGGCGACCGCTGTCACCCTGCTCCCCACTAAGGGGGTTGAAATTCCCCCGACTTTCGTTAAAGTAGCACCACCCACTTAACACGATGCCCTATCAGGAGCGCGTCGGGGGATATATGTTCCCGGACACTCTTGATAGGGCTTTATGTCGTAAGGGTGGTGTTGGGTGCAAAGATAACAAATAATTATCTAACAACCAAAATTTGCACCAATGAAAGTGGTAGAAGTTCTGAAATTAGGCAAAGAAATGTTGAAAACACTGCAAGAATCGTGCATCAAGATTGGTGATTACAAATACGTCGAGATGTATGAGGAATACAAGAGAATCATTGATAGTGGCGGCAAGACGAGCTATGCAGTAACGATACTTTCTGAGCGATACGGAATCAGCGAAAGGAAGGTGTATTACCTGATAAGAAGGCTATCGAAGGACTGCACGATTGTTGCAGCGGGATAGGTGGAAATTGTTTGCGACAAGGTCGCAAAATACATAACTTTGTGGTGTCAGAGCGCGATGACAACTACGGAGCTGCGGAAACAAAACGCGGCATACGGAAAACAAAGTTTCACAACACAAAAACTAAACTTTTATGGCAGAAATTTATTCTATCCCCGACAGCAACAACGGTGGTAACAACGGGATTCCTTTCAGCATTCCCGTGGGTGGTTTCGGAGGCAATGGCTTCTTCGGTAACGGTAGCGGATTCAACAGCATCGCTGACCTCTTCGGTCTTGCCATCATCGCCTCGATGTTCGGCTGGGGCAACGGTGGCTGGGGTAACGGTTTCGGTGGCAACGGCAATGGTGCCGCAGGCTTCCTCTCGAACCAAATCAACAACGACGCCGGCCGCGAGCTCATCATGCAGGCAGTGACAAATCAGGGCGAGGCAAGCCGCACGGCCATTCAGACCCTGAGCACGATGCTTGGCCAAGATTTTAACTTGGTAAACGCAGGTGTGCAGAACGTGCAGAACGCTCTGAACCAGATTGCCAACGCACAGGGCGTGAATGCCTTGCAGATTGTCAACGCCATCCAGTCAGGCGACGCAAGCCTCGCCTCGCAGTTCCAGCAGTGCTGCTGCCAGAACCAGTTGGCTATGGCCAATCAGACCAATGCTCTTCAGAACAGCATCAACGGCGTAGGTCAGCAGGTAGCCGCCAAGGCCGCTTCGGACCAGCTCGCCATGTGCGAACAGACGCACGCTCTCACGGACACGATGAACCGCAACTACCTCGCCCTCGACAACAAGATTGACGCTATGGAGTCGAGCCGCAAGGATCGTGAGCTCGCCGCCAAGGATGCAGAGATTGCCACGCTGAAGTCGCAGAACTTCACCGCAGGCATCGTGCAGCAGGCCGTAGCTCCGCTGAACGCACAGCTCGCAGGTCTCGCCAAGGAGGTTGACGACATCAAGTGTAAGATGCCGAACACGGTCCAGGTGGAATACCCGAACCTCGTTGCCGTGAATGCCAGCCCCTATGTGAGCGGCGGTTTCTACGGTCAGGGATGGAACGGCTTCGGCAATGGTAACTTGGTATTCTGATTAAGGAAATAGGAGGTAAGAGTATGAGTTGTAATTGTAACTGCAATATAACGACGAATGCGGGTGGTATTCCTTATATCAGCAATACCAATGTGACCGTAGGCACAGAGACGGTAGACATCGCACTTGGCTTCCGTCGCATTCAGCCGATTGGCTATTTCACCGTTCACATGGAGAATGCTATTCCTGCTGATGCCACGACCACGCTGCCCGTTACGCTGACAATGAACGGAGTGACACGCAATCTGACGCTTCCCAACGGAACGGCTGTGACCGTGGCAGACGTACTTGCCACGAACGTGTTCCTCGTTTTCAATGACCGCTTCAACGGCACGCTGGCATTGATGTCGCGCACTATTGTGTGAACAAAGGAAAGTAACAACCAAAAAAGTAAACAACTATGGATTTCAACAGTCTTGGAGCGGGTAGTCCGTTCTATATCCTCACTAAGCGCGAGGGTCAGAAGCCTACTCTTGAAGTGGGCACCGTGAAAGAAAAGGTGGTTCAGCAGCCGCAGTATCAGTTCCAGGCCGTGCCGACAGCCATGAACGGCATGGGGACACAGCAGATGGTGCGCATCGTGGCGACGATAGACGGCGCGGACAGGGTGATTCCCGACGTGCCTGTGAACGTGGAGATTGCCGCCAAGGGCAACGTGACCTACACGGGCAGCACGCAGGCAATGATGCAGGCCGTGGATGCGATGATGCAGGCATCGAAGGCAGAGTTGGAGCGCGAAGGCTACAACAAGATGGTGCTTGCTGAGGGCGAGAGGTTTATGGAGGTGCTGAATCCGCGCTACGCTGACGAGAAGCAGCGCGACCGCACCATCAAGGAACTCGTGGAGCATCGCCGCGAAACCGACTCGAAGCTCGACCAGATTCTTGCGTTTATGAAGGAACTGACGAACCCCTCGACCAAGAAGTAGGAATCCGATAAACACACGACTATAACTATGGGCAGACATTTTATCATTGTCGATGACAAGCACAAGGAAGACGGCTATCGCCGTGAAGAGATGTACCGTCGGATGAACGGAGGGTACAGAGTAGATGATGCCGTTCGCATGGGCAACTACCGTGACAACGAGTATGATGAGGGTTATCGTACCGGCTATGAGCATGGATTCCGTGACCACGAGCAGGACGAGAACTGGCGACGCATGCGCGACTCTCGCGGACGCTACATGTAGGCAAGGAGGACGGAAGGGGGTAACGAATTGTTACCCCCTCCTTTCCGATATTAAAGAATTTAGAAAGAACAGGAAAGATGGAAGTACGATATATCATTTCAGAGGCAGAGGCGCAGTACCAAGAGAAGCACAAAGGACACTTCTCGAAGAAACTGGCCGACTGGGCTATCTCCATGATGGAGAAGAAAGATGAATCGACGGGAAGGATGAAGGCTATCACGCCCATACCGCTTGAAGAGGTAGAGGAGACGATGAAGGAGCAGGGTATCAAGATTCCCGAGGAGTGCATCTACGACGCGCTGTATCTCGCCAACATGATTAAGGCGGACTACGAGGAGAGCCTGCCGACAAAGGAGGTGAAGGCAAAATACATTGACGAGACCATCAACGACCCTGACGGTTGCCCGGAGGCCGTGCTTGCGTGCTTCTGCGCGAAGATGGACTTGAAGAGCATGCCGATTCATTGGGAACGCTTTATCTGACGGGCTTATGGTGCAGACTGGTTTTTGGCTTGGAAGGCGCGACTGGTGGGTGATGGCGACGTTCGACATCGACGGAGAGAGGGACTTGAACGAGGTGTACGAGTCGTTGCTTTCCGTAGGCGTCTCGGACTACAATGCGCAGGAGATTTGCATGACACTCTCGCAGCCCAACAACGGCTACACGCTGACGGACTACGCGGGGAAGTTCTCGCTGGTGTTCATCAGCAGAGCTACGGATGCCTCGCAGATGTACGACTCCATAGACCACGAGAAGAAGCACCTTGTGGAGCATATCAGCAACTACTACGGCGTAGACCCGAAGAGCGAGGAATCGGCGTACCTGTCGGGTGAGTTGGGTAGGCTGATATGGCCTGCTGCGGCTTGGGTGCTGTGTCCGAGGTGCAGGGAGTTGCGATAATATCGCAACATACTGAACGCAAAAAAGCCCCACCTATCCATCGCGGACGGGTGGGGCTGCTTCATCTTAAACAATCATTAAAGCCTATGTACACTTTTCCTATCCTCACGGACGGAAAAAGTCAGATAATAAACAAAACTAAAATATAAAATCAATCAAAATGTGGAATCGTTTATTTCTACTTACTATTTGCTTAACAACTACTTACTAACTACTTGCTAATTGCGCCTTATACTGCTCATCTGTGAGGACTTGCCACGTTCCGTCTTGCAGATGGCAGAGCCAGTCGGAGTCGGTGGCTGCAAAATATCCGAAGGCAAACTCTCCGTGTTCGTCAGGATACGAATATCCTTTTACTATGAGTTCTTTCCCGTTTAAAATCTTTTTAATGGACTGCACGCAGGGCAGCTTGAAGATGTCGGCGATGTGCCTTTCGTCGATTTGTGTTGCTTGGATGATTTTGTTCTGGTTCATATTAATGGCGGTAAATTTGATAATTCGTTCTTTTTGCGTTTTATTTGCGCTTCAATACTTGCAGCCACACGATTATGCCCCTTTTTCTTTGCCTCTGCGAGCTCTTCTTCGAGGTGGGCTATGCTTCTCCGTAGCCACAATATTTCTGCTCTTACAGCGCGTTCGGCTTTCAATACGGCATCGGCCCTGCGTTCTTCTTCCCAATAGTCAGAGCCTTGAAAGCATCCTTGTGCGCTTTGCGACGGCTCCTCGTCAAGAAAATCGTCAAGTAATAGAGGGTTTACGAGGTGTGACATGGCTCAGTCGTAGATTTCGGTTAGGATGCTATCTACCTGCTCGCGGATAATGCGGCGGTTGCGCTCGGCGCAGAAACGGCAGTTGCCTTTGTGAGCGAGCAGATAAGTTCCTCGTATATATTCGCAGCTATCAATAACGACTATTTTATAGCCATCAACAATCCTTTTTGATTGATGTTCTTCCTCACAGCTCATCAGCAGGAGAACTGCAAGGATGACGGTGATTGCCACTACTAAGGTGACGATGATTCTGTCTTTTATTCTTTCAATTTTCTTCATAACTAAATCAAATTTTCAAGTATATATTTTATTGCTAAGTCAACTGCTTCTTCATACGAACACGTTATTTTTTCAGAAGAATAAAAAACATAAGAGTCTCTCATATCTGTAATGTTATACCACCATCCACTTTTATTAGTATGAAAAAATACAATATAAAGACCATGCACTTCTCTCAACCACTTCATTGCCATTTGAAGGGTTGGCCTAAGACAATATACTTCATCAAAATTACTTCTATCAATTTCAAAGTAATTACCTTTATTACTATAAGCATAGTCACATATTCCTTTAAAACCTTTCTCTTTAAGCAACTTGGCTACTTCATAAGAGCAATAATCTTCAGTAATCATAATTAATCAAAATACTCTTTTTTAATGAAATACACACAGCCTTCGGTCACAGGTTTCTCTGGATAGTAGAAAGCTGCTGCTGTCCAGCCACTATTTTTTAACTCTTTTCCTAACCAATACCTATAGCATTGGTCTTTCTTTGCGCATTGCTTTTGCGAACAGTGCATCATGTCATGGATGTAGGTTTGCATAATCACAAAAGTTTTTGTTCATGTAATTTCTCTATCATAGCAACACAAGCATCAACTGGGTTGTCATAATGCCTTGAATGTAAATTCTTATGATTCTGCCAACAACAATACATATCCATGTCTCTACCTACAACCATAGGATAAACATCCATCAATGCAGCAAGTGACCAACAAGGAATACAATACTCATCAAGCGATAATGGTTTTGAACCAAGAATTGTATATCCTTTGTTGAACATTTCAAGCGTCTCTATTGGATTCCCTACAGTAGGATAATGCAGTATCTTATCTGATTTTCGAGGTAAGATATATTCAAAGCGCATATCCGCACTTTCAAGCGGCAGGAACTCTGCCAATTTCTTGCTTTGCGAAACGTCTGTAAATGCTTTCATAATGCTATTTCTTTTCAAGTTGTTCTATAATTTCTTTAATTTTGTCACAAATTATTACTTCCCCTACCACATGAGGAATGACAGCTTTAAATTGTTCAAGTACATAGTTTGCACCCGCCTCATAAGCCGTTTCCATGTTATGTTGCTCACACCCCCATGCTTGTTTTAATTGCCAACAGCCATCGCATTGTTCCGTGCAACCTTTATTAGAGTGTTCACTACACCATTTCTTTGCTCTTTCCTTAATACTTTTCATACGCTTATTCTTTAGTTTTTTCTTGTTTTCTAAGTTCTTCAACAAGTGTATCTGCCTGCTCTACGGCAAGTTTTGCAATGAGTCCCTTGTTATAGTCAAGATTCCCAAAGAAGTCCATTATGCCTTGCATGGCAGCAATGGCGGCACGTTCTCTTACATCTTGCCAATGTTCATCCTCTGTTTGCTCTTGAATTAGTTCTACATCTTCTGGTCTAAGTTCGATTGGATTACCAAAAGAATCACATTGTTCAAGCGTTATCGTTGCATAACTTGAGAGATTAACTATTTCACCTGTTTTCTTAATTCTTGCTTTCATAATGTTATTTCCTTTTCAATTCCACATAGCCTTAATGCGTGCTGGAGTTGGTGAACGTATTTGATATTCACAGGTTCTTTAAACCATATAGCAAAAGGTTCACCATCACAAAATACCTCAAATGGAACATCATCACGTGTGTAATACGGGGCAATTGTAACCCCATATATACCCTTTTCTTCTTCTTTGAGTGTAAAACCATTCTTTTCAAGAATCTCTGGAGTAAGAGGGATAGGTTCAACTAACTCAATGTTGGAAAATTCGTTGTGAGTAGTTTCGATAATTCCATCACATGTAATTGAGGTTACTTGTGCATAAACATGACTATCAAGAATCCAGTCACAAACCATTAAATCTTTTATTTCCATACTTATAAAAGTTCAATCTATTCTAATATCTCCGTATTTATAACAAATTATAAAATCATCTGGCAATTCCTCGTCGCCCTGATTAGAGATTTTTTCTGCTAAAGAAGCAATTACGTCACTTATTTTCATACCTTTTACCAATAATCAATTTTATAAATTTTCTCACTTTTATCTTCTACATCTTCTTTCACAAAGTCAATGTATTCGACATGAATTTTATCAGCATCTACATCTTCCCGTAACAACTTATGCAACTTTGCAGGGGGGAATGCAGATTTCCACCTAAGAGGACAGAAAACGGTATAGTTAGCACCCTTTTCCGTAAGGTCATCAAGTTTATAAGGGAAACCATAGGATGATACAAATCCATGTATCTCCTGCTTGAACTTTTTGAGTTCTTCTGGATTTTTTATGTTAATCTTTCTCATATTACTTTGTATTAATGATTTCCACAAAGACTTTTGCTGCCTCGTTGTCTGACATCTTACGCTTATGCCTAAGATACTTTATCACTTTATTCCATGCGGTCTTAGAACCATCTCTATAGCCAAAGAAATAGCCTGCTACAAATATGATTAACAGAACTATAAAACTTACCAAATGTCCCATATTGTTTTGTTTTAATTATTATTAATAGTGGGGGGCGAACCTCCTATTTTTCGATTTTGATAAGGGTTGAGCCGCTAATAATAGCAAGGACTATAATAAGTCCCAACCAATGCCAAAAGTTAGTGAAGAAGAACTCACATAGGTATTTTACTATTTCCATAACTTATTTTTCCATATACTTTTTGAAATCTTCTTCCCAGCCGTCAAAAAGGCAACCGTCATTCTCGTTATTGTACTTTATCCACTCGCAAGCCTTCTCAATAAAGGAATCCTTGCGAACATACTCAATATCATTTTCGTAAGAATGCTCAGTATGCCAGCCATGACTGAATCCTGAGCCAAAATCGTCTATATAAACTTTCTATGGTGCTTTCATAACTTATTCCTGCATTTTGGGTAAATCTAAGTCTAACCACCACTTCACATCAGGGATGTTCCAACCACCATTATCATAGGTTTTTGGTGTATAGTGGTCTACCTCTCCTGTTAGTATATTCCTGCCATCCCACCCATTAGGGTTAGGACGATGTGCTATAGCGACTTTCATTATGCCAGCATCATTTGGGAAGTTCTGGGTAAAGACCACAACCTCCCTGTCTATTTCGGGCAGAACATCACCATCGGCAGACTTCCAAAGGTCATTTCTTCCTAACTCAACAGCCCTAAGTGCTTGCTCAGGAGTCAACCACTCGTGGAGTCCACCATCAGCAAGCTCATTGCTGCAATAATTTGTGTAGTCTTTGATAAATTGTTCTGCTGTCATAGATTATTCCTCCATTGCTTTACGAAAATCAGATATAAGTTCTTCTCCCATGCCACTATAATCTTCAAAGTTCACAAGTTCTTTTCTTAGCCACTTGCAAGCCTTTTCAATCAACTTTTCATTTATACTTTTTTCATCCTCTTCGTTTAGGTATTTATTTAACTTGTCAAAATTCTTTTTTGCCATTTCTCTATTTTTGTAATTAAACACATACGGGGTGTCGTTGTTTAACCACACTTTAATTGTGCCGTCTTTGATTTCGGCAGCGTTTACCTTGTCCTGCATGAATAAAACTATCCCGTCGTCAGTTGGGAAATTAATCGTCCAGCTCATTATTTCTTTTCGGTTTTAGGGTTTGTGACTTTCGTAATTTCAGCCAACGGTTCGCTACCGAACCGCATAGCGGGGGAGGCATCGACGGTGATGTGTGACTTCTCGCTTTCGGGACGATCGAGCCACAACTGATACCTGATAACCTGATGCAAATCATAGAGTATATCAGCGGTGTCATCGTATTTGACTCCGTAAAGAGAGATACAATCCAACCCCCAGAAGCGTTTCTTTATCTGCTCGCAGATGGCTTCCGCATCGTGGCGCATGGAATACCAGCCGCCGTCCCATTCGTCGTTCATGAAGTTGCCTGTAGCTTCCTTGCAACGCTTCTCCCATGCCTCTTCCATCAGGTTCTGATACGACCAGTCCTGACCACAGATAAGGCGTGAGAACTGGTCGCAGGCATAGGAGAGGAGTTTGGCCTGACGTTCGGTGAGACGTAAGGTGTAAATGTGTTTATTTTCCTTTTCCTTTTTCATTTTCTTGTTGTCGTTTTAGAAGTCGTTTATATTCGTTGATGTAGCGTCTGGCTTGGACTTTCTCGCGGCCTCCGCGATTCCAGTACCAATCTCGCCAATAACCGGGGTCTTTGTAGTACATAGGGAGATTTGACTGAGGGTTAGACGGTGTAGTTGGAGTTATACATGGCGATGATGGTCTTGATTTCGATGCCGAGGGAGTCGATGTATTGCTCGCGCGTCATAGGAGGGTGCGCCTTGTTGTACTCGGCTTCCTTCTCCTCACGTCGCTGTTGCTCGTAGAGGCTGATTAAATCGTTTCTCTCGCGTCGAAACTCCCGGAGGGCACAAGCTATCACCATCGGGTCTACGGAGCCGTAGAAACGACCGTAACGGCCCGTCTTGAAGCGGTGGAAGAAGACGAGGAGTTCGGTAATCTTGAAATAGTGATACTCGGTGGCGATGACGCGTGCGAGGTCGCGTTCCTGGTCGAGGGTGAGATTCTTGGCTCCTGTGTAGGCTGCGAGGTTTGTGATTTGCGGCATGAGCCAGAGGTCGGCGAAGTCTTTACCGTAGGCAATGTTGATGTCGGTGAGCGTCGGGTAGTCGCCCATGACTGCTGTTTGCGGGTTTTTGGCGAATAATGACTGCACGTCGGGGTTGGCCTTCATCAGGAACTCCTCTTTCGTGCCGAAGCGGCGTCGGATGATTTCAGTCTTGCGCGAGGCGGCTTGCGATGTAGGCAGCTGTCTGTTGTCGCAGTTGCTCAGTTGTCGGGTGGTCGCTGTCGTGATAAGGCTGCTGAGGGTTTGGGGTTGTTGCATGATTGTTACGTTTTAACCAGTTGAGGAGCGTTCGGTAGAGGTTCGTGTATTTCTTTCGCAGGTCTTTGCGATTTTCGATGTTTGAGCATACGTCGGCTATCGCCTGCGAGCCATACGCAGCCTTCAGTTTTGCGAACTCTTCTTCTGTCAGGAGCTTGTAGTGGGTTGCGATATACGGACATTCTTTGCTTAGCCATTCGTGAAAAGCCTCGCACGCGCTACTTTGTGTGTGTGTGATTATTTCGACGTTAGGAGAAATAATCCTGTCTTCTTTAGTCTTATAAGACATGATATTAATATTATCATTCTTATATGCGCGAGGAGTGTCGCTACCTGTGTCGGAAGCTATGTCGGAAGCTATGTCGCTCTTTTCTTTTTTCTGTTCGCAACTGCTTAAAAAACAAATAGTTGTGACGTTTGGCAGCTGTGTCGATGGCTGTGTCGCAAGCTGTGTCGCAAGCTGTGTCACCCTTAGTTTTTCAAGATAGCGGCGCACCTGCATCTTACTAAGATGAGTAGCTCGCGAAATCTCGTTGAGAGACATGGCTACCCGCCCGTCCCTGTCGGCGTGGACGGATAGCCATGTGTACAAACCAACTACTTCCATTGGAAGAGATAAATCGGCAATTCTGTTTGGAATTTTTGTAAAACCTTTTCGCATAGTTGATGAAGTTGCGACTTGGTCGCGACAAACTAAACTACTTGACGGTGTGCTCGAAGACGTCGATGTACTTGGTCTCGTTGACTGACTTGATAACGTAGTCAAACATAGTGGGAGACATGACCTGGGTAATGTAAGCCTTGGCGCGATCAAAGGTGTCGCCCTGAACGAGGTAGTAGACGTAGAATAGTTTTTCCTTCTCGGTTTTCTCGTCGAAGGTGATAAAGGCGAGCCGGGCTTTGTACCAGCGGTCATCGGTAGCCTGGTCGGAGAAGAAAATCTCGCTGAACGGGCAGGGGTTGATGTTCTTCACCTCGAACTCGCCTGAGATGTATGCCTGCATTTCTTCCGTAATGCGGGCCTCGGCTTCTGCGAAGGAGATTGCATCGACGATGTAGGACTCCGTTACTTTCTTTGTGATGCCATCTTCCTGCTGGCGTTCGTAGCGGACTACGCACTCAAACCATTTGGCGGTGCGGGAGCGGAGGGTTGGTGTTTGGTTGCTCATTGTTGTTTTGTTATTTTAGGGTTGTTATGGTCGGGGCATCAGAAAGGAAGGCTATCATCTGACACTTGGGCGGGAGCCTGAGCGGAGGTGTATGGCTGCGCGTTGGGAACGGGCGACTGCTGCTGTTCATCTTGGAACTGCGAGAGTTTGAGGTTGGCGAGGTAGTAGTTGACACCTTCGCGCTGCTGGTCTTTCTTGCAGGCTGCCTTGATGTAGGCGATGTTGCCGTACTGGTCGGCCTCGCGCTTGTCGTGAATGTCGATGTTGAGGAGCTGGTGTTCGCCGTCCTTGAACTGCACCTTACGGATGAGTTCTGGATGCTGCCGAACGATGCGCCCGATGAGGGTGAGGTCGATTGACCCGTAAAGATTTTTCATAATGTCGGATTGTTTATTTTATAATGGTTTGAATGTTGTTGAGTTTGGTGAAGAGTTTACCCATGTGGTCGCGGGCGAGAGAGAGTCGCCGGAGCATTTCTTCGTCGATGTCGCGGTCGCGATACATGCGCAGAATTTTGAGTTGCTTTGACGGCGAGACGTAGGGGCAGTAGGACACGAAGTCGTACCACTCCAAATCCCAGGCGAGCATGTTGAGGCGCATTTGCCAGTAATACTCCGGCCTCATTTCGAGGAGTTGGTCAATGGTTTCGAGGAGGAGGTAGTCGAGGTGGTGTTCGATAAGGAACGGGCACTTCAGTTCGATGCCACCTTTCTCGCCACGCACGATGCCGTCGGAGGACACGCCGCAGACAGTCTCGAAGCCTTTGAGCGGTACGAACTCGACTTCCATCACCTCGCAGCCCATTTTCTCGGCATAGGCATCGCGAGCCATCGGTTCGAGGTCGGTGCCGTAGCGCATGGCTGCATTTGAGATTTGGTGGGTCTCAATGTATTCGTCGCAGGTGCCGGTGTCCTTTGGGATGTAACGCTCCATGACCTTTCGGTTGAGGTAGGTGTAGGTAGCGTCGGAAAACGCCACCTCTACCTTTTTCGTCGTCGGAATGTTCTTGGCACGCGGGTGTTCGGCCTTGTAGGCTTCGATTTCTTCGGGCGACATGGGTACTTCCTGACGGGAGTTCTTCATGAGGTTAAAGAACTCGGAGGCAGTAATCATGCCCAATCGCTGCTGGAACCACTCGTTAGAACGTTGTTCTATCATTTCTTCTCTCCTTTCTTCGTGTCTTTAGGGGTATCTCCGAAGAGGTCTTTGGAGGGGTCTACCTCCTCGGTGGCGGCTTCGGCGACGGGAGCCTCGTTGTCGATGTATTCGGCATCGAACGCATCAATTACGAGGTCGTCCTCGGTGATGCCGTCTGGACGGATAACTGCCTGGTCGAACTTGACGGCCTGCTGCATGGCTACAGACTTAGGCGCATACTTTGAGAACAGCGCCTTCAGGACTGTCTTGCGGGCCATTGCATCGAAATCTGACTTCCACGGTGAGGAATATCCTCTGCTGAATGCTTGCGAGTACTTCTTGGCGTGGGCCTCGACTTCCTCTTTCGTCCAGAAGATAGTCTTGGAGAATCCGTTGACGAGATCCATTCTGGCCATGTACCCTAAGACCTTGTCGGAGGTCTTCGCATCTTCGTCGAACTCGTATTCACCAGTGAACTTGTTTTTCTTCACCAACTGGCCTTCATAGACCACCTCGTCGATGATGTTCTTGAACTGTCCTGAACGTTCTGCAAGTTCGATTAAGCCTTTGTAGCCTAACTGGAACTGAGCCTGCCCCTTGTAGGGCACGATGTAGGCAAGACCGAGTGTGGGCACGACCGGAAGATCGAGCGTCGCTGCTACCATTGCCGAGCCGAGGATTGTCATCGGTGCTGCATTTCGGAGCATGGAGTTTCCGTTGGCGACGCTGATTACTGACGAGATAAACGATGCGGCCTTCTTCTCTGAGCCAAGCACATCGTTGAGTTTCTTCATGACCGCTCCGCTGTTCATAAGCTGCTGGAGCGACTGCGGTTGTTGTGTTGTAACTGTTACTTCGTTCATATTGTTAGAAATTTAAATAGATTGAACCATATTCTTCCTCGTATTCGCGTCGGATGGTGTTGATGGAGACGGGTTCGGCAGGAGGAGTCGGATGGACGTAGTCGTGAACGTATTTGAGATAGCGTTTCTTCTTGATTTTCCCGTCGCCTTTCCCGGCATTGCGCAGATTCTCGCGCATTGCCCAGTCGGAGCATAGGCCGCTCGGCCTGACGGAGCCCTCTCCTATCTTGCATTTCCGCCGGAACTCGTTTTCCGGCTCCATGTGTATGCACGAGGCACAGCATTTCTTGATGACGATGCCTCGGTCGTTAGTGATGAAATTGTTTAAAAGCATATTACCATTTGTTGAGTTTTTTCACTTCTGCGGCTGCTTCCTCTCTGGTGTAGCAATCCTTGATGAAGTCAGCGCTTGAATGGCCGTCGCCGTTGTCGTGGTGGAGCCAGATTCCCCAGGCATAACCGTGCGGCGAGTAGTAGTATTGTCCGTCTTTTGGTGTGAACATTGTTTTTGTTTTTTTGTAAAGGTTTCTTTGCTGCAATAGTTGTCAATGCACTGAAGGTAGCCTGCTTCGTAGGCTTCGTCGGTAGTGGCGCGTGGGTGGCGTGCGAGCCATGCGAGTTTCTGGTCTTTGTAGCTCATTTCCTGTTGTCTATTGCTTGGTTGACGGCATTATTCATCTCTTCTTGTGTTACCTCACAGATGACCTTCGCATTATTGCCGGAACGCTCGATATAAGGCTCTCTTTTTGGGTTTTCCTTTACAACGAACTCCACTTGTAGAGTGCCATTCTTTTTCTTTCTGCTCCTTGGCGGTGGAAGCGTTTCCTCGTATGTCAACTCTGGGTTGTCGTGGACGTTGCCGATTACCTCCATCTTATAGCTACTCCACCTGTCAGAGAAACCCATCATTGAATGCGGCAACACGCCTTTGGTCAGAGATTTCAGACTCCAGTCCAATACGGAATAAGGTGTGACGATGTGCCTTGTAAGCACGGCCTTCCTATTCTTGTTTTCAGGTGTACGCATCATCGTTACGATGTCGCCCTCATATATCTCCTTGCCGTTCTTGTCGTGGACTCCCGAATACTGACCGATGGTGTCTGGGTCTACATCGTGAAGAACTCCATCGCAACTGATATACCTGCCGTGAGCATAGTCGCCATACACCCACTGGCCGTTGACTCTACCTCTGAATTTTATTATCCTATTCATACATGTGCTCACTCTTTTTTATTGTCCGTTTCGGAGAAGGTGGCAAGGGCGCATATTTCTCCTATAACGCGGTTATATAGCCTCATAGATGCATGGTCTAATTTATCAGGAGTTACAATAAACTCCTTTATGCCTGATTCGATGTCTTTTTTAATAAAACCAAAACTCATCACATCTTTCAGTGTCAAAAGAGGTTCTGGTTCACTCATTATTGTTGAGAGCTTGCTCATGTCAGCTTTTTCGTTAATAAAGTCTTCGTTGATTTCAAATGTGATTTTAATCATAATTTTTTCGGTTTTTAATATTGTTTGTAATCTATAACAGGTTCGGAGGTTACAATCTCACCATTCACGCGATGGCATTCGATGCTCGCATAGAGGTGCCCCTGTGTGTTGTAGTGGGCGTCGAAGACGAGGTAGTCGATGTCGAGGTCGTAGATTCTCATATCGTCGATGTCTACAAGCGGCCCCTTTTTGTCGGAAGTCCTTCTGGTGAGTATGAAAGCGGCATTCTCCTTGACGAATGAACGTCGCTGGTCGTCGTCTAACGTACTGAGCATTTCGTGGCTGAGCACGCTGTTGATGCGTAATTTCGGCATGGAGAGTTAGTTTTGGTATTTCAACGTGTCGCCGTCTACCACCACGGAGTCGTATGCCTGCATGTAGCGGTCGAGGACGTAGCCGATGGAGTCGCGCTGATATTCGGCGGTGGTGAGGTGTGTGCGTGCTGATACATAGGTGGAGAGCCACCCGAACGAGAGGATGAGCAGCAGGACGGCGATGACGGCTGCTGCGATAGGTTCACGGCGGCAGAAGGCTTCGACGAGCCGTCCTATCCACCAGAAGACGGATAGGATGCCGAAGATGATGCCGCTGACGATGCGCCATAGTCCCCACAGGAACTTGGCGCAGCCTGCCGCCATGCAGATGCGCCACTGGCGGAGGGAGGTGAAGAGTAGGTGTTTCATAATAATGTATTGAGTATTGTTTTTAGTCGATGAATGAATGTTCTACTTGCTCGATGGCGCGGAATATCTCGTACATCACTTGGGGCACGATGCCGTTGCCGTAGGCTTTGAGGGCTTCGGTGCGCCACTTTCCGAAAGAAAGGGTAAGGCGGTCCACATCAAAGGGAAGCCCATCATTTCCTCGGTGAACAGGGGAGACAGACGGGAAGT
>ODAJ014793217.1_pt1 | contig 71325 bp, 58 predicted proteins | sample 1539241 | NCBI WGS metagenome assembly ODAJ01 (sample SAMN02144231, study PRJEB22623) | gut metagenome | biome: sheep rumen | host: Ovis aries | place: New Zealand | reverse complement strand
CAAACTCTTCGTTGTAATAATAATTATTAATCTCAGCTCAAAATGATTTATTTGAATTGTACGGGAACTTTTTATCGTTCTTGTACTACATCAATTGATTGATCAAACTTTCAAAGATCGTTTTTGCTGTAACCTCTATTTTTGAGGCGAAAGCGGATGCAAAGGTACTGCTTTTTTTTGATATGTGCAAATTTTATATGCATTTTTTTGAAAAAAGTTCATAACTCACTGATAATCAATACCCATTATTTTTGCTCAAAAATGAGCCAAAAAACGCATTTGGCATAAGATTGGTGAGGAGAGAGTATCAAAATATCCTACACCTATTAAATAACGCGTGCGTGCGCGCGTGTTATAGTCAGTCTTGGATGTATATTTGCAGAGAAGGACAACCCCAAAATTGATTTTTCCGCATCACAGAGCGGCATTTGGGGTGAATAGTGAGTCGTTGGAGGCGGTAACAATTGCGGAAGACATAGTCTCCCATCTCTGCCAAGCCTTCATCCAAGGAAGCCGAAGTGAGTGCTATACAAGACTCGAAAGCGGACTCTCCGAGGATACGGAGTGACTTGGGCAGTTCGACGGCGGTTAACGCCGGGCAGTTCATAAAAGCCATTCTGTCTATGCGGCCGAGTCCTTCCGGGAAGCGCACAGAGGAGAGGCTTTGGCAATTAATGAAAGCATTCTCCCCTATTGAGAGCAGGCCTTCCGGCAGAGTGAGTGTCTGCAGGCTCCCGCAAGCCGAGAAACAGGAAGCGCCTATCTGCCGTAGAGAATCCGGGAAGCGGACTTCCCGAAGAGAAGAGCAGTGATAGAAAGTGCGGAAATTAAGTACTCTGAGTCCTTCGGGCAGGATAAGGGAGGAGAGAGATGTACAGTTCTCAAAGGCTCCCAGTTGGATTATCTTCATTGCAGGAGGCATTTTGACCGTCTGAAGGGACGTGCAGCCTGCAAAAGCGTAGGCGCCGACGGAATGGAGGGTAGCAGGCAGAGTGACAGAGACCAGGGAGGTACAATTCCTAAAAGCCGTATCACCGACAGCGACCACGGCGTAGCGCTTTTCTCTATAGGAGACGGAGTCCGGAATAACGAGCGAACCGGCATAAGGCGTCATCTCCGGCAATGCCGCCCTTACCTCCACTTCCGGTTGTGCGGCAGAGGCGCGGACATAATAGACGATATGCTCAGCCACGAACTGCGAGACCGTTTCGGGTTTTCTGCGCGCAGAAAGAGAGGATACCGAAAACAAGAGCAACAGGATATATAAGAAGCGTTTCATATCAGATGGTATTACAAATTTCGTGCAAAAATAGTAAAAATTTTGGATATTTGCAAAAAAAGTTGTACCTTTGCAGTCCAAATCACGAAAGATGTCAAAATGGAGACCATTTGCGCCATAGCCACAGCATACGGACAGAGCGGAATAGCAGTCATCCGTGTAAGCGGGGAGGATGCTATCCGGGTTACGGACGGGCTGTTTGCCGGTCGCAGGCGTTTAGCAGAAACGGCAGGCGGTCAGATAGTCTTCGGCAAGATCCGGCGCGGAGACGAGGTGTTGGATGAAGTGCTGGCAAGTGTTTTCCGTGCGCCCCATTCCTATACCGGCGAAGATGTTGTGGAGATATCCTGCCACGGCAGTGTTTATATCCAGGAGAAGCTGTTGGAATGGCTTATAGAGAGCGGCTGCCGCATGGCTCGCGGAGGCGAGTTCACCCAGCGTGCGTTTCTCAACGGTAAGATGGATCTGGCTCAAGCTGAAGCCGTGGCAGACCTGATAGCGGCGCAGTCCAAAGCAGAGAAAGATCTGGCGCTGAGCCAGTTACGGGGCAGTGTATCGAAAGAGATCGAGCAGTTACGGGAGAGGCTGTTAGAGTTCACGTCTCTCATCGAACTGGAGTTGGATTTTGCGGATCATGAGGAGTTGGAGTTCGCCGACAGAAGCGAGTTGAAAGCTTTGGCGGAAGAGATCGGTGCGACATTGGAGAAACTCACCGGTTCATTCAAGAGCGGCAATGCGATCCGCCACGGAATCCCAGTAGCGATAGCCGGTGCCCCAAACGCCGGCAAATCGACGTTGCTCAACGCGTTGCTTGGCGAGGAACGGGCGATTGTAAGCGACATCCAGGGCACTACGCGTGACACGATAGAGGACAGCGTTACGATAGACGGTATTCTCTTCCGGCTGACAGACACCGCCGGACTGCGCAAGACGGAGGATCAGTTAGAACAGATGGGTATCGCGCGCAGCCAGCAAGCAGCCCGGAAAGCGCAGATCATCCTCTATGTCATCGGCGACTGGGAGAATGAGGAGATGCAACTCGACGAAACAGATATCCACGGTACTATCATCCGTGTATATAACAAAGCGGATCTTGCCCACAACGCCGGCATACAACCGAGAGAAGGCATCTGTATCTCAGCCAAAGAAGGCAAGATAGAGCCTCTCAAAGAGGAGTTGGTACGATTATCGCACGAGATGATCCATCCGAGCGGAGTAATGATCAGCAATGCCCGTCATTATGAGGCGTTGCTGCGTGCGCTGGAGGCGATACGGCGGGTGAAAGAAGGACTCGCAGAAGGTCTAAGCGGGGAGTTGCTTTCGATGGATCTGCAAGACTGTCTGGAAGCCTTGGGCGAAGTCACGGGAAGGATCAGCAGTCAGGAGGTTTTGAACACTATTTTTAGTAAATTTTGTATAGGTAAATAGCTATGATTTTATCAATGACGGGATTCGGCAGAGCCGAAAATCAATGGAAAGAGAAAAAGATTGTTGTTGAGTTGCGAAGCCTTAATTCCAAAACGATGGACATAAGTGTTCGCATTGCGCCGCAGCTACGGCATAAAGAGTTGGAAATCAGGAATATAGTATCGCAAAAACTGGAGCGCGGGAAGGTGGATTTGTCGATCTCTTATCAAGACATCAAATCGGGGGTTCAAAACCGGTTTACGCCGATCAACAAAGAGGCTTTTCAGTATTATTACCAGGAGTTGCAGACGATGCAGAGTGAGTTGGGCATCGCGCCCCGTGATCTGACCGATACGATCCTGCGTCTGCCGGACGTAATGAAGGCTACAGAAGACGACAGCGATGTGGCAGAAGAAGAATGGCAGGTAGTGAAGCAGACTCTGGATGAAGCCATGGAGGCATTCCGTCAGTTCCGCATCCAAGAGGGGGCGTCACTGGAGAAGATGTTCCGCGAGAAGCTTGACGGCATAGAGTCGCTGCTGGCAGAGGTGGCACCCTATGAGCAATCACGCGTAGAGAAAATCAAAGAGCATCTGATGCAGAATCTGGAGAAGCTGGCGGACGAGCAGAAACGTCAGATTGACCGCAACCGGCTGGAGCAGGAGATGATTTACTATCTGGAGAAACTGGATATCAACGAAGAGAAAGTACGTCTCACCAATCATCTGAAATACTTCCGCGAGACGCTGGACGGCGACGGAAGCGGTGTAGGCAAGAAATTAGGCTTTATCGCGCAGGAGATGGGTAGAGAGATCAACACTTTAGGCTCAAAGAGCAACCAATCGGAGATGCAGATTATCGTGGTGAAGATGAAAGACATCCTGGAGCAGATCAAAGAGCAGGTATTGAATGTACTATAAACCGGTTCAGAACCGAAGCAGAATATGATATATATTTTTTGTGCGCCAAGCGGCAGTGGCAAATCGACGATGGTCCGTCATTTGCTGGAGAAACACCCCGACCTGTTCGAGTTATCGATCTCATGCACTACCCGTGCTCCGCGCGGGCAAGAGGTACATGGCAAGGAGTACTATTTTGTGACGGTAGATGAGTTTAAGCAACGGATCGCCAATGATGAGTTCATCGAGTTTGAGCAAGTGTATGAAGGTCTATACTACGGTACTCTGAAAAAAGAGATAGAGCGCATCGAGCAAGACGGCAAGCAGGTGCTTTTTGACGTAGATGTCAAGGGGGGAATCAACCTCAAGCACATCCTCGGTGAAAGAGCCACTTCGATTTTTATCTGTCCTCCTTCGATCGAGGAGTTACGCAACCGTCTGGAAAGGCGCGGAGACACTTCGCCGGAGATGATAGAGAAGCGTATCGCCAAAGCCTCGACAGAGATGGAGGACATGAAATACTTCGACCGCGTGGTGGTGAATGACCGTCTGGAGCACGCCTTCGAGCAGTTGGACGAAATCATAAACGAGCAATAAGTGTTGAAGACAGGTATCTACGGCGGCAGTTTCAATCCGATACACTATGGTCATATCGGATTGGCGAAATGGGTGATAGAGCACACCGATCTGGACGAGTTATGGCTGATGGTGTCTCCCAACAACCCTCTCAAGCCGGCTTCGGAGTTATCCGACGCGCAAGAGCGGTTAGCCCAAGCGCGCGAAGCTACGCAAGGTATTGCAGGAGTGCGGGTCTCGGATTTCGAGTTCAGCCTACCCCGCCCTACTTACACTGCCAACACACTCAGAGCACTGCATAAAAAATATCCGGAAAGAAACTTTGTTTTGGTCATCGGCGAGGACAATCTGCGAATTCTGAACCGATGGCGCGAGTGGGAGTGGATTATCGCCAATCATGAGATATATGTCTATCCGCGTCACGGAGAAACAAAGGAGTCAGAAATCCAGGACAAGCACATCATTTTGCTTCAAGGAGCGCCTTACTTTGACATCTCGAGCACGGAAATACGGCAGCAAAGCAAAAAAAACACGAAATAATTTGTATATATGCAAAATTTTTCGTACCTTTGCAACGCCAATTAGAAAAAACAATCTTTAATAACAATAAATCTATGACAAGAACCACATTTAATCGCCTTCGTAGCGTAAAAGACAGTTTGCCTCACGGCAGTATGGATGCTATTGCACAAGAGTTGAATATCACTGCTGATGAGGTGCGCGCCTATTTCAACGGTGAGGGAATTGCAGACTATCACATGGAAGCAGGTCCTGAGGGCGGCATTGTTACATTCTCCAACACCCGAATTCTGGAGGTAGCACTCCGAATTGCGTGGGAGGCCAAGAACAATCTGTGATTGCGTTGAAGAAGCGCTATAACAATTTTTGGAAGGTGGCAACTCCGGTGATTATAGCCGGGGTGCTTCCTTTTCTGTTTTCTGCGCGCGCGTTTGCGCAAGAGGATGGGCGTATTTCTACGGATACGGTCACGGAAATTCAGACGGCAGACCCGGTTGCTGCCAGGCGGTTGAAGCATCAGAAGGAGTTCTCTTACGGCGCCTTTGCCTCGATAGAGAGCAATTATCTCTGGCGCGGACTGAATTTGGGAGGACTATCCTTGCAAGGCAGTGCCAATATCAGTTACTGGGGCGTCTATTTAGATATGTGGTGGAATTTAGGCGTACCGGATTACGGGTTCAAAGCCTTCCAGCCGGAAGTGGATTTGACATTCGGTTTCAGGCGATGGGGATTGGATATATGCGCCATGTATGTATATAATTTCAACAAGGGGTTCTTTGATTTCAGCAACTATCCTCCCGGCTCCGGCGGTAATGGTCTGGAGGTGCGCGGACGATACACTGTGAGCGACAAGATTCCCCTGAGTTTTCTATGGGCGACCAAAGTGAGCGCCAAAGACGGTTATTATGACGAGTCAGGCGAGTTGAAGCGGGCGTGGTCAACGTATATAGAGGTGAGTTACACCCACACCTTCAAGAACGGTCTCAGTCTCTACGGGGCGGTAGGAATGACGCCATGGCGAAGCATCTATACCTATTATTACGGAGGTGCGATGGTGAACAATATCGACCTGAGGTGCTGGAAGAAATGGGTGGTGAGCAAGCACTGCGGAATACAGTTGACGGGGCAGTTGATGCTGAATCCGTATTTCATGACGGACCGTACGGCAGCCGAAGCCGTTTACAGCCACCATCAGTTAGGTTCGCCCCAGCTGAACGGAAATATCGGTGTGAAAGTCTTTTTGATAAAATAACGAACTAATATTATATTTAAGGTAAAAAAGATGAAAAAACTAGTACTATGTATGGCAGTGCTGGTAAGCAGCCTGCAGGTAATGGCAGAGATCAAATTCGGCTATGATGCCGGAGCGGAGATTGTCAGTTCTTACATCTGGCGTGGCCAGTACAACGGTGGTTTGAGTTTTCAGCCCAACGCAACAGTAGGTTTTGATGCCGCAGACGAGAAGGTATCCTTCCGTATCGGTGCGTGGGGAAGTGTCGGTGCCAGTGACTGGAAGTTCCGTTTCAACCAGCCGGAGCGTTTGGACGGAAGCAATCCCAACACCTATTTTGTGCCGGAGGTAGATCTTCTGGCGACGTTGAACATCTACGGTCTTAACCTCGGAGCCACCCACTATTATTATTTCGGCGGTACACCATTCTTCTCCGGTTTGGAGGAAGACGGCGGAAGCCAGACTGAGGTGTCGTTGGGTTATGACTTCGGGGTGCTGAGTCCGGTAGGTCTCTATTTCAACTGGTACACGATGGTAGCCGGCAACGACTGCTACTATGAGGGTCTATTGGATGATGCCAAACGTGCATGGTCCAGCTATATCGAAGTAGGCTACAAACAAGAGTTGCCTCTGGGTTTCTCGGCAGAGTTGCAGGTAGGAATGACACCATGGCGAAGCACTTATACCGACTACGATGACGGCTGGAACGGCAAGGGTTTTGCCGTAACCAATATCGCAGCCCGTCTGGGCAAAGAGTTTGAGACTGAGTTCTGTACCATTGATCTCTTCCTCTCCGGCAGTATCAATCCCTATAACCTCAACAAGGAAAATGCCTTTGTCTGGGAAGCCGGCGATGACAAACTCTATCAGCAGAAAGTAAACGGAACAATCGGCGTTGGCATCTGGTTCTGATGAATAAAAAACAATACGTAATCGTTTCTGCTCTGGCAGGAATTATTCTCTTGACAGTGGCGCTCTTCAGGTATGAGGAGCGCCCTCTGCAAAAGACCTATTTCCATAACGAAGGAAAGGTTTTCGGCACCTATTACAAGGCGCAATACGACGGAACGGCAGACTTGCAACCGGCGATAGACAGTGCGTTTAAGGCTTTTGACCGATCGCTTAGCATGTTCAATCCAGAGTCGGTCATCTCCGCCGTCAACAATAATCGCGACACCGTTACTGATGCGCAGTTTGAGCAAATGTGGGCACAAGCGATGGAAGTGAGCGAATGGAGCGAGGGGGCGTTTGATATCACGGTTGCGCCGCTGGTCAACTTATGGGGATTCGGGTTCAAACATCGCGAGGAAGTCACCGAGGCGAAGATTGACTCCGTGATGCCGCTGATAGGCTGGCAGAAGGTGCGGCTGGAGAACCATCATGTCATCAAAGAGGATCCGCGAATGATGCTGGATGCCAGCGCAGTAGCCAAGGGTCAAGCCTGCGATGTGATAGCCGAAGTACTGAAAGCTCACGGTGCAGAAAACTGGCTGGTGGATATAGGCGGCGAAGTGGTGTCGCGGGGTAACAACAGTCAGGGCAATGCCTGGCGGATAGGTATCACCAAGCCTGTTGACGATTCTACCGGGGTGCAGAACGAAATCCAAGAGGTTATCGAAGTGCATGATATAGCAATGGCAACAAGCGGCAACTACCGCAACTTTTATTACGAGGGCAAGGAGCGCCGCAGCCACACGATTGATCCACGAAGCGGCAAACCCGTGCAGCACTCGCTGCTGAGCGCAACGGTTGTAGCCGGTAACTGCATGAAAGCCGACGCTCTGGCAACGGCATGTATGGTTCTCGGAGAGGAGAAAGCACTCCCGATGATAGAGAAAGCCGGCGCGGCGTGCTATCTGATTATAGCGCAAGGCGACAGTCTTGTGGTCAAGACCTCCAAAAACTGGCAATACTAATAAACCACTATCTATACTCATGCAAAAATGCTTGTTAATAAGCCTCATCAGTCTGGCTATGATCTCCTGTAGCCAGTCTCTCCAAGTAGCTTCACCCGACGGCGGACTGACTCTCCGTTTTGAGCAGACTTCCTCCGGAGGCATTGCTTATAGTGTAAGTCGCGGAGATGAGATGATCATCGCCCTTTCGCCACTGGGATTTGAGACGGAAGAGGTATCATTATGCGATAGTTTTGAGATCACAGGAACAGAGCACAGCTCATATGACGATACATGGGAGACGGTCTGGGGCGAAGAGCGCGAGATCAGAGACCACCACAACACAATGACAGTGCATCTAAGGCATGTGTCGGGAATGCTGATGGACATAGAGTTCAGGGTGTTTGACGACGGTGTGGCATGGCGATACCATTTCAAGGGTCAAGGAGAGCAAGAAACAAATACAAAACTCACCATCACCGAGGAACTGACCTCCTATCGTTTCACCCAAGGAGCCGAAGCATGGTCTATTCCATGGCGTACAGAATATTATGAAGGGCTGTGGCAAAAGAGAACAATCAAGGGACAAAGTGACCAAGAACCAAGTACAAAGGACACACTGTGTTCGCCTGTCACTTTAGAGTTTGAGGACGGCACGTACGGTTTTCTCCATGAGGCGGCACTAACCGACTATCCTGCGCAGAATTTCCATGTCAGCGACGGGACAGTACGCACCTACCTCACACCGTGGATGCATGCACAAGAGAACAATGCACAAAGTACAAAAGAGATAAAGGCATATATCGAGACACCGTTTGAGACCCCGTGGCGGTTTGTGGTTCTGACAAAGACTCTGCCGGAGTTAGTAGCGAGCCGTATCATGCTGAACCTCAACGAACCCTGCGCCATAGAGGACCCATCATGGATCAAGCCGACGAAGTTTATGGGCATCTGGTGGGGAATGCATATCAAGACCATGACCTGGGAACAGGGTCCCAACCATGGCGCTACAACGCCTAACATGGAACGATATATGCGTTTTGCCAAAGAACACGGCATCGGCGCAGTCTTAGCGGAGGGCTGGAACAAAGGCTGGGAAGACTGGAAGCACTTTGATTTCACGGCTCCTTATTCTGACTGGGATATGGATTATCTGACGCATCTGTCGGACAGTTTAGGCGTGCAGATCGTAGGTCACAACGAGACCGGGGGTAATGCAGCCGATTATGAGGCTCAGCTCGACTCGATCTACCGGTATCATGCCGACCATGGGATTCATGTGATCAAGACCGGCTATGTAGCACCTATCATCCGCACGAAAGACGGTCTGCAGTGGAACAAAGGGCAATCGGGTGTACGGCATTACCGCAAAGTGATCGAGACAGCCGCCCGCTACCATATAGCCATCGACAACCATGAACCGGTAATGCCAACAGGCTTGCAGCGAACGTATCCTAATCTAATGACACAAGAGGGCGTTCGCGGTCAAGAATGGAATGCCTGGAGTGCGGACGGAGGCAGTCCTTGCGAGCATGTAACCGTGCTGCCTTATACCCGTATTCTGGCTGGTCCGGTGGACTATACGCCGGGCGTGTTCCATTTTGAAAATCCCGTTATTCCGACGACCCGTGTCCATGCTACGCTGATGAATCAGCTTGGACTTTTTGTCTGCTTCTATTCGCCGCTGCAGATGGCGTGTGATCTGCCAGAACATTACATGGAGCACCCGGAGGCGTTCCGGTTTATCGAGCATGTTCCATGCGACTGGGAGCGATCAATCCTTTTGGATGGGAAAATAGGCGACTATTGTATCTTTGCACGGCAGGAAAGGGGCAGTTCAAAATGGTATATAGGAGGTATTACTGACGAGAACGCCCGTGAGGTAAGTATCCCTTTATCCTTCCTAAATGACCAAACAGCAAATTATAAAACGATGCTTTATCTGGATGCAGATGATGCCGACTGGCAGAGTAAGCCATATGCTTATACTATTGACCGAATGAATGTAACTTCAGCCGATACTTTGCACCTGCGCATGGCACCCGGCGGAGGTTTCGCTGCAGAGATTATTCCGTTTTGAGAGAGATATCCGACATGCCGGACGGTATATATTTGCAAAAGAGCACGGATAGAGGAGCAACAGATTAGCCGATTAGAGGAGTCCGACAGAAAAAAACCGCTCCCAAGTGTCGGTTTTCTGTATTAAGTGCCGAAAAAAATCTTTTTTATTTGCATATATCAAAAAAAAATACTAATTTTGCAGGCTGATTTTGTAAAATAGCCAAATAGGCGATAGAGAAGACTATATAATATAAGCAGAAACGTTCTCGGAATAGAATAAACCGTGGCATACGACAAGAAACACTTGCAAGACACACACAAGGAGCACATGGACACAGGGAAAAAACTATATATCACCATAGCCATTATACTATCCGTTTTCGGGATGACCGGATGCGGGGAATATCAAGCATTGCTCAAATCCCGCGACCCTGAACTGAAATACGAGAAAGCATTGGAGTATTTCAACAACAAAGAGTACACCAAAGCGCAAACCTTATTGGAAGATATATCCAGTTACTACCGCGGCACCGAGCGCAGCGAAGACGTATTAGCCTATCTGGCACGAAGTTATATGGGCCAAAAGAGTTACAGCTCCGCCGCCCAATACTACGAAGCCTATATCCGCAACTACCCCAAAGGACAATATGCCATCGAGGCACGGTTTCAGTTAGGCCATTGTTATTATTTGGATTCGCCGGATGCACGTCTGGACCAGGACATTACCAACAAAGCCATCGAAGCCTATACGCAGTTTATCGAACTATATCCCGAGAGTCCATATAGTGAACAAGCTTACACGGAAATGGGCGAGATGCAGGAGAAGCTGGCACTAAAAGAGCTCTACAGCGCAAGACTGTACTACAATATGGGTTCGTATCTGGGAAACAACTATCTGAGTTGCGAGATCATCAGCCGCAATGCGCTCAAGAACTTCCCCGACACGAAGTACGCCGAAGAGTTCCACTGGCTGATACTACAAGCCAAACACGCCCAGGTAGTGATGTCCTACGAAGAGAAGCGCTTGGAGCGCGCCCGGGACACACAAGACGAATGTTACAACTTCATGACGGACTATCCCGATTCGAAGCACCGCTCCCAAGCAGAGAAAATGCTCAAGGAGATGAAGAAGATAACCAAGGAGAACTGAGCCGGAGAAGAAAAAAAGAATAAACAGATAAATACAAAAAATATGGATTACAAGAAATCAAAAGCCCCCAAGACCACGGTGACTCGTGACCTCAACCAGCTTACCGAGCCGGTAGGAAATGTGTATGAGACCATTGCTATCTTAGCCAAACGCGCTAATCAGATTAGCGGAGCCATCAAAAAAGAACTGGATGCCAAGCTTCAAGACTTCTCTATCCCGCAGGACGCATTGGACGAGACCTTTGAGAACAAAGAGCAGATAGAGATCTCCCGTACCTACGAGCGGATGCCGAAAGCCACCTTGATTGCTACGCAGGAACTGATTGACGGTGAACTGGTGTACCGCACCGCCAACCGTGACGACATCCTCAAGTAAAAAAAGAGCCTCCAAAGGCGCGAACAGCCCGAAAGTGGACATTAGAGGGAAACACATTATTGTAGGTGTGAGCGGTGGTATAGCCGCTTACAAGATACCGGAGCTGATAAGGCTGCTGGTGAAGCAGGGAGCAGAAGTACGCGTGACGGTGACTCGTCACGCGTTAGAATTTGTAACGGAGTTAACTCTTCAGACTGTCTCCGGGCACAAGGTTTATAGCGATGTGTTCGGTGCCATCAACGAGCACGCAACGGAGCACATCTCGTTGCCGGAGTGGGCGGACATAATGATTGTAGCACCTGCCACTGCCAATGTGTTAGGCAAGTTCGCCGCCGGCATTGCCGATGACGCTCTGACAACCACTTTCAGTTCCTGCGCCGCCCGCAAGCCCATCGTGCTTGCTCCGGCGATGAACGACAAGATGTGGGAGAACCCCGCCACCCAAAGCGCCATCCGCACTCTCCGTTCATGGCAGGGTATTCATGTCATCGAACCGGCAGAAGGCGTTCTGGCGTGCGGCACTAGCGGCAAAGGGCGGATGCCGGAGGTAGAGGTTCTTGCCGAGCAAGTGAAAGCCGCGCTGAGCAAAAAGACGATGCAAGGCAAGCGGGTGCTGATCACAGCCGGTGCAACGATAGAAAAGATCGACCCCGTACGGTATATCAGCAATTTCTCGACCGGCAAGATGGGTTACGCCATCGCTCGCGAGTGTCTGCGCCGCGGCGCGGAAGTGACACTTATTAGCGGCAAGACCCAACTGACGATAGAGGGATACGAGGGTTTGCAGAAAACAGATATAGAATCCGCCCAAGAGATGTTCGAGGCATCGCGCGAGGCATTTGCGAGTGCGGACATAGCCATCTTCACCGCCGCCGTAGCCGACTACTCCCCCGCAAAGCCCGCTACAGAGAAAATCAAACGGCAAGAAGAGAATACGACTCTCCTCCTACACGCCAATACAGACATAGCTGGCGAGCTGAGCCGCAGCAAGCGAATCGGGCAGACAACAATAGGTTTTGCTTTAGAGACCAACGATGAGGAAGCCAATGCGCAGAAGAAACTGCAGAAGAAAGGGTTGGACTACATTGTCATGAACTCGCTGCAAGACAAAGGTGCCGGATTTGGCGTAGATACCAACAAAGTAACGCTCTACGGCATCAACGGCATCAAAAAAGACAGCCCCCTTGAATCGAAGGAAGCTGTCAGCCGGTGGCTTCTGGATGCCTTAGGGTATTAGCATTTCTTTATTTAAAGAATCCTAACAAACCTTTGCGTTTAGATTCCTCTTGTTGCTCAGAAGGATTCTCAGCGGACGCTGTTTCTGCGGTCTCAGTCTCAGGATGCCACTCCTCACGAGCATCAATAGTACCGAGCTGCGATTCTACAAACTTGACCACATCCTGTAACGCTTCCGTGAAGTGAGCAAAGTCTTCTTTATATAGGAACAGTTTGTGCTTCTCGAACTGCGGAGCCTCATCCTCTCCCATTGACTTCTTCTTGCTCTCTGTGATGCACAGATACAAATCTTCGTTACGTGCTTTTTTGACATCCAAATAATAGATGCGCTTGCCTGCCTTCAACGACTTGGAATAGACGATTTCAGGCTCTTTTCTGTCTTCAAATCTCCGATTTTCCATCTTAAAAATAATTAGTTATCTCATTTTACGCCACAAAATTACTACTTTTTTTGCATATTACAAAAATTTTTTGTAATTTTGTGCCATATTTTTGAATTTTTAGTATAATGATTAGTAGAACACTGGTTCGAACGAGGGTCATTCAAACCCTTTACGCCTATTACAAAGACGGAGACAAGACTTCGTTGAGTGCTAAAAAAGAGCTGCTGAAATCTTTCAGTGACAGCTATGATTTATATGTGTTACTGCTGAGTTTGGTGAACGAGTTGACACAATATGCCGAAGAGCAGATTGAAGCGGCAGAATCGCGCGCCAAAGTGATGCATGAGGAATACACCGCCAACAGACGTTTTGTAAACAACCGCCTTTCCCAGAAAGTATTCAACAACCGCCCCATTCGCAATTATCTGGCGAACAACAAACTGAGTTGGGAAGCCGGCATGGATGCCATGGGAGCGATCTACAAGGAACTGACAGAGACCGATTATTATAAGGAATACATGTCCGCGGAGAAAAACACATACGAAGACGACAAGCGCGTCTGGCGTAAGATATACACCGAGTTGCTTCCCTACAACGAAGCACTCTACTCCGCTTTGGACGAGATGGAGGTAGTACTGGACAGGAACAACTGGACGGTAGATGTAGATATGATGCTAACTTTCGCCATCAAAACCCTGAAACGTTTCGAAGAAGAAGGGAATGACGACCAAGAGATTCTGCCCATGTTCAAGCAGGAAGAAGACCTGGATTTCGCCAAAGACCTGCTACGCTATGCCATAGAAGAAAAAGACCGCTATGAGCAGTTGATCGACACACACCTGAGGAACTGGGATGCCAGCCGCGTAGCATACATGGATCGCATCATTCTGCAGACGGCGTTGGCAGAGTTATTCCATTTCGACGATATCGCATTGGAAGTGACGCTGAACGAGTATATCGAACTGAGCAAAGAGTACTCGACGGACAAGAGTTACACCTTTATCAATGGGGTGCTGACAGAAATCATGCGAGACGAGAAACGCCAAGGGACACTGATGAAGGCGATGGGGATGAGGGTTTAGAATTGAAAGTTGAGAAAATAATAACTAAAACAAAAATATTATGTTAGATTTAATTTTGCTGCAAGCAACTCAAGCACAAGGGCAAGGAAGTCAATGGTCATTTTGGATTATGATGATTCTGATTTTCGTAGTATTCTATTTCTTTATGATCCGTCCTCAGACCAAGAAGCAGAAAGAACTTCAGAAACAGCGCGACGAGATGAAGAAAGGTGACAAAGTGGTAACAGCCGGTGGTATCTACGGCGAGATCAAGGAGATTCAGGAAAATACCATCCTGCTGACCGTTGCCAAAGAAGTGACCATCAAAGTGGACAAACAGAGCGTCTATATCGCTGCAGAGGATGCACAAGCATCCGCTCAGAAATAAGCGAAGAGCATATACGGGATTCCACAAGGGAATGAAGTGGCGTGAGGTACTGACATACTTATGCTTCGTAGCATTAGCGACAGCTATATGGTACGGCAGAGCGTTACGCTCGGTACACGACAAGACTCTCTCAGTAGAGGTCCAATATGTCGGCATACCGGGTACGGTGAGTTTGGACACTCCCCTTCCCGACCGGCTGACGATACAGGTTCGCGATGCCGGCACGCGGTTACGCCTGTATTCCGACGCGCCGTTGACGGTGAGTATTGACCTCACGGGACGGTTTCATTCTTCATCAGGAGAAGTGACTATTTCTTCAGAGACGCTCAAGACGGCTGTCAAGCAGCAGTTGCAGGGAACGACCAACCTGCAGAAAATCAGTCCGTCCGTAATCCGCTCCACCTATCGCACGCAGACACAGAAACGGGTGCCGGTAATATTACACCACAAGATCGAGTGTGCGCCAGAGTACCAGTTAGCCGAGGAACCGCTGCTGATGCAGAGTTCGATACTGGCATACGGAGCCAAAGAGGCATTAGACAGTCTGGAGAGTGTGCAGACCAAGACCCTTGTGCTGGACGATGCCAGAGACACTATCCTCTCTTCTGTGGGACTGCTAGCGCCCAAAGGTATCCGGTTGTCGCAAGGGAGTGTAAAGGTTCAGGTAGTGGCCGAGCGGTACTCGGAGAAAGTAATCACCGTACCGATCGAGATCAAGAATGTACCGGAAGGCAGCCGTGTAAGACTTTTTCCACAACAAGCGACGGTGACGCTACACGTAGGACTGAGCCACTGGAAGAATATCCACGACAACGACATACATGCCTATTGCGTATATAGCGACTCTCTGGAGACTCTGCCTGTAGAGGTGAGAAGCGAAAACAGCGAGGTCATGCGTATGCGCGTACACCCGAGTACAGTAGAATATTTAATAGAACATAATTAGACGACAGATGAAAAAAATACAGATGGTTGATTTGCAGAGCCAATACCTGCATATCAAAGAAGAAATTGACAAGGGTATCCAAGAGGTGATAGACACGGCATCTTTTGTCAAGGGTGGCAAAGTGACTGAGTTTCAACACCATCTGGAGAATTACACAGGCGCGAAGCATGTTATCCCTGTGGGGAACGGAACAGATGCGCTGCAGATAGCACTGATGAGCCTGGGGCTGAAAGCCGGCGATGAGGTGATCACTCCGACCTTCACATTCATTGCCACTGCAGAGGTGGTAGCGTTGTTAGGCCTGACGCCGGTGGTAGTAGATGTAGAATGGGGCACGATGAACATGTCAATAGAAGCAGTAAGAAGAGCTATCACACCCCGGACGAAAGCGATAGTGCCGGTACACCTGTTCGGACAATGCGCCGACATGGAACCTCTGATGGCACTGGCCAAAGAGCATCATCTAACCATCATCGAGGATGCCTGCCAAGCCATAGGCGCCGAGTACACCTTCTCAAACGGCGAAAAGAAACAAGCCGGCACAATAGGTCAGATCGGGTGTACCAGTTTCTTCCCATCCAAGAACTTAGGCTGCTACGGCGACGGAGGTGCTATATTCACCAACGATGACGAGTTAGCGGGCAAGATGCGCGCTATTGCCAATCATGGTATGGTGGTACGCTATCACCATGACATGATCGGAGTGAACAGCCGTCTGGACTCGATTCAGGCAGCAGTACTGGATGCCAAGTTACCGCATCTGGATGAATATATTGCTTCGCGTCAACGTGCCGCAGCATACTACGACAAGGCATTCAGAGACAACGAGCACCTGCTCATACCGGAACGGACGGCACAATCGACACATGTCTTCCACCAATACACCTTACGGTTACAGAATGTAGATCGTGAGGCACTGCGCGCCAAGCTACAAGAAGCCGGTATTCCGGCAATGATCTATTATCCGGTGCCATTGCACATGCAGAAAGCATACCAAGACCCGCGATATAAAAAGGGAGACTTCCCCGTAGCAGAACAACTGGCCGAATGTGTACTGTCGCTACCGATGCATACGGAGTTGGATGAAGAACAGCTCAGATATATCACAGAAAAAACAATAGAGTTCATAAACCAATAAGAACAGGTCCAGATGTCATCCCTAAGTCTTGTACAACAGCAGAAATTGCAGACCAAACTGTCGCCGGCACAAATCCAGTTGATAAGGATGTTGGAATTGCCAACAGTAGATTTGCAAAAGAGAATCAACGAGGAGTTGCAGGAGAATCCTGTGCTCGAAGAAGGAGCAAATCCCAACGAGTTGGAGCAGATTCAGGATGATTCGTATGAAAACGAGGACTACGACACCGAAGACCGCTATCAGGATATTGAACAGGATTTACGCGATTACGGTGCAGCAGACGACGACTATGAGCCTATTGTATCGCACAGCAGCCAAGGCGGCGGATATGAGGATAGTGGTTCAAGAGAGATTCCGTACGGTGGTGAAAGTTTGATCGACTACCTCAAATCTCAAGTCTATCTGACCAAGATGACTAAGCCGCAGCGACACATCGCCAAGTGGGTATTGGGAAATATAGACGATGACGGCTATCTGCGCCGCACAACGGAACAGTTGGTGGACGACCTGGCCTTTCAGGAAAGCTTGATAGTCTCGGATGAAGAGATGGCAGAAATAGTAGGGCAAATCAAGGAGTTTGACCCTCCCGGAATAGCCAGTGCCGATGTGCGCGAGTGTCTGCTGACGCAACTCAAACACAAGGAGCAGACAGAGGCTGTAACGTTAGCGACAAAGATCCTGACTAAATATTATGGCGAGTTCACGAAGAGACATTACGAACGATTGCAGCAGTCCCTGGGTGTAAGCGAAGAGGAGTTCCGCGCAGCGGTAAACGAAATCACCCGACTTAACCAAAGCCCAACTAACGCTTTCACCTCCACTGCATTAGAGAGCAACACGGCCACGATTATACCTGATTTTGAGGTTTTGAACTACGATGGTAAATTGAGAGTGTCGGTAATGACCGGTGACATTCCGTCGCTGCACGTAAGCGATGACTATAAGCAGATGATTGAACAGTTGGACAGCAAGAAGGACAAAGAGGCGGTGCGGTTTATCAAGAACAACATCACCTCAGCCACCATGTTTATCGATGCCATCCGCAAACGCAACGAAACACTACTTAAGACCATCACAGCACTGGCAGGGTTTCAGCGAGAGTTCTTTATGGAAGGCGACGAGAGTCTGCTCAAGCCACTTGTGCTACAAGACTTGGCCGATGCCACCAAGATGGATCTCAGTACTATATCGCGCGCATGTAATAACAAATATGTGCAGACTGATTTTGGTATTTATCCATTGAAGTTCTTCTTCTCCGAATCCCTCAAGGACAGCGAGGGAACAGACGTTTCGACACGTGCCATCCGCCAAGCATTGCGCGAGGTGGTGGATAGCGAAGACAAGACCTCTCCGCTCGGCGACGAACAGATCGTAGAAGCACTACGTGAGCGAGGACTGATAGTAGCACGAAGAACTGTAGCCAAATACAGAGATTTGATGGGTATCCCGGTAGCAAGAATGCGAAAAGAGGTATGATTCAGTCCAAAGACATATTGCATGGCATAGCAACAATGCTCAGCGTGATACTCTACCCGATGCTGATGCCCACGTACGGTATGATATGCTTCTCGACAACAATGAAAGCCATAGCTGGCGGAATGCTCCCGTGGCAAATCGCCGCTCTGTGTGTAGGAATGACTTTTCTGTTGACGGTACTGATCCCTATCTCGGCAATCAAGATCATGATACGCCGCGGCAAGGTAAGCGACCTACAGATAGCCGATGCCCGCGAACGGACAGTGCCCTACCTATACACTCTATGCAGTTTCGGATTCTGGTGTTATTTTCTCATCGGCGTACTGCATGTGCCTGGATATGTAGGGATTACTGCTATCGGAGGTACGGTAGCATTATTCATTGTGATGCTCATCAACTTCAAATGGAAGATCTCGGCGCACCTCACCGGCATGGGAGGACTGATCGGAGGAGTGATGAGTTATTATCTGACAGGAGGCGGGGGAAATCTCGTTTTTCCCCTTGTACTGATGGTGGTAGCACTGATGCTGATGTATGCAAGGCTATACCTCAACGCCCACACGCCGCTACAGGTAGTAGCAGGACTGCTATTGGGATTATGTTGTACTTTTATTCCTAATATGATACTAGCTTATGTGGTATAAAAAACTGATAACAAGCATACTTCTCGTTCTCGGAGCAGCGACGGGAATGGCGCAGCAGTTGAGTGAGAAATCCAAGATATCGCTTATCACCTGTTCCCCTGGCGACGAACTCTACGCCCGCTACGGACACACAGCATTGCTCGTTTATGATCCGGCACAGAATATCCAGTGGGTATTCAACTACGGATTGTTCGATTTCGAGGTGGAGGATTTCTACCTCAAGTTTGTCAAGGGTGAAACCTTTTACGAATTGGGTGTTGAGGACTATCAGCAGTTTCTAATAGCCTATTCTTTGGAGAACAGACAGGTCTATGAGCAGGAGCTTAATCTAAGTCTGGAACAACGGCAAGCGTTCCTGGATGCCCTGTTGGAGAACTACCTACCACAGAACAGGAAATACCTCTATAACTTCGTTTTCGACAACTGTGCCACGCGCCCTTTGACGCTGATCAGGAATGTACTCGGACAAGAACTCAAATCGACCTATCGGGGTTATCAAGGACTGACTTATCGGGAGTTTATAAGCCATTATTCGCGTCCCTCATCATGGGCAGACTTCGGAATCAACCTGCTGTTCGGCAAACGAGCCGACCAGCCAATGACAGAGGGAGCAAACCTCTTCTTGCCGGAGGAGGTAATGAATTATGTTGCAGGAGCAACACTATCAGACAGCAAGGAACTGGTAAGAAGCCAGTCGATTCACCCCTTTGAAATCAAAAAAGTACCATGGTATGAAACATGGTATTTCGGAGCTGTACTATTCTTGATACTAACTATCGCCATATCACGTATTGACCGCCACAGAGGCAAGTTCTCATGGTGGTATGATGCCATCTTTGTGGTAATTTACCTGCTATTGACAGGACTGATATTCTTTCTGGTACACTACTCGATTCATCCTCTGGTGGGATACAACTGGCGATTATTAATTTTCCCAATGATACATCTATGCGCAAGACTCACCTATTTCTTTCGTGCCTGATTGCTTGCATGGCTATGCCTCTGACAGCCAAAATGCCCAAACTGACGGTAGTAATACTGGCAGACGGGCTGGACGTGTATAGCGTAGAGCGAATGCGTAATGACTGGTCTGAGGGAGGACTATACACGATGGTTGAGCACGGTGCTGCAGGCCGGTGTTCATATCCTTTTGCCGTTTATGGGGGAAATGAGACAACTGCAAGTATATTCACCGGCGTACAACCTGCAGAGCATGGCTATAGCATGGATTATGTCTATCACGCATCGGACAGGTTGCCACACATGACATTAGAGGACAAGCGTGCTGCTGGCATCGGCACTACGCTCAAACTCTCGCCTCGCGCCATTCAATGCCCGACTCTCACCGATCTGATGAGACTGCAGTATGGCGAATTCTGTCAGGTATATGCCATCGGTCTCAAGCCTGCCACAACGATAATCATGGCGGGACATGGCGCTAACGGCTGCTGTTGGATTGACCCTCAACGCCACCTGTGGGTAACGTCCTCCTATTACACCAAAGGACTACCCTCGGCAGCGGATGAGATGAACACGGAAGGGACGATACAACAAACCATAAACGCCAATAAGACACGCACTCTCAATGCCAACATTGCCAATGAGCAAGTTATCAAACTGGCACTCCGGTTACAGGAGTCTGCGAGACTTGGCGAAGATTTGGTACCGGATATGCTGCTCCTTGAACTGACGACTCTTCCAGCAGCAGTTAAATCCGACCGCATCGAATCGATTGAGCACGAAGATACTTATAACCGTCTCAATGAGCAAATGGGAAAACTGATTACCACACTTCAACAGAAACTGGGAACAGCTAATGTAGATTTTATTGTGATCGGAAGACCGGTATATGGCATCGGCATTGCTCCTCTTCAGCGGATAGGATTGGATCCCTCTCAGTTTGACTGTGACAGGATGGCAGCCTTGACTAATACTTATCTTATGGCTCTTCACGGCAATGAGCGATGGATAGAAGGAGTCTATGGACAGTCGCTGTACCTGAACCGCACACTGATCAACCGCAAACACCTATCTCTTCAAGAGATGCAGCGCGAGGTAGCGGAATTTATCACCGAGTTTGAGGGTATCCAGTCGGCTTATACAGCAGCTGAGGTATCCAAATCGCCGCTTGCCTCATCGCTTGGCAAAAGACATATTGGCGATGTCGTGTTCACGCTTGAGGCAGGATGGCAACTGATGGAGAGAGACAAAGAGCCATTGGATCTTGTGATTGAATCGAATCCTGTGTCGCCGGTGTATATTTACTCGCTGCATCACCAATATCTGCCAGAGCAGTTAGAGGCGACAGCATTGCTGAAATATCTATGCCATTTTTAATGTCACATTTTTAATATCAAATATAGAAACAACAGAAATATGTTATTTTACGAAATTAAAGTTCATTATCAACGCCAGACGGGAGAAGATAATCCCGGAGCAGTCAAGGAGACCTATCTGGTAGAGGGTTTAACTTGTGCCGATGTAGAGAACAGATTGATGGAAGAAATCAAACCGCTTATCTTCGGCGACTGCGAAGTAGTGAGTTGCAAAAAGGCTCAGTTCTACGATATGCTCACTTCTCCGGAGGCGAGCAACTGGTACAAAGCACGTGTGGAACTAATCACCGTAGAGGATAACGGCAAAGAGACGCGCAAAGCAGTGACTATTCTGGTACAAGCGACGACGATGGAGTTCGCTTTCAAGAATCTCAAAGAGAAAATGTCGAATCTTGACTACGAAGTGATTAGTCTGCAAAAATCACCGATTTTGGAAGTGTTCCGTGCAGTAGATTGATATGCTACAGTTTGAGATCCCTGCCATATTACGTCAGAAAGCACCTGGAGTGCGGATTCCGTCTTTTTTGGTTCGATATCTGGAGCGCATCACTCATGTAGAACAAATGAACCGCTTTCTAAGGAACCATCCTCAGGAGCGGAATTACGATTTCATTCGCTTAGTACTCAACGAGGAACTGCAATGTACCGCATCCATAGAGGGCACAGAAAACATCCCGCAGGACAAGCGACCAGTGATCTTCGTCTCGAACCATCCTCTCGGCGGACTGGACGGCATGATTATTGCCCAGATGATACACGACACCAGAATAGCACAAGGCAAAGACACACTCCCGTTACGAGTGATTGTCAATGACTTGCTGATGTATATGGAGCCAATAGCTGACTTATGGGTACCCGTAAGCAAGATCAGCGGACAAAGCCGTGAGTATGCCAGACAGTATCAGGTAGCATGGGAGAAAGAGCAGGACATGCTCACATTTCCTGCTGGAGCATGTTCAAGAAAGCAGAAGAAAAACGGCAAGTGGGTAATAGAAGATCTGGAATGGCAGAAGAGTTTTGTGCAGAAAGCTATCCAATACAAACGGGATGTAGTACCCATCTATTTTGATGGACATAACTCCGAGTTCTTCTACCGCCTCGCCTATTGGCGCAAGAAACTGGGCATCAAACTGAATATCGAAATGTTATACCTTGTGGACGAGATGTACGGCGCGCACGGACAGCATTTCACAGTACATGTACTACCGCCTGTCCCATACACCACCTTTGACCAAAGCCGTACACCAAAGCAGTGGGCGGAATATATAAAAAACATCGTTTATGGAAGAAATCATTGACCCCATTGACCGATCCTTGATTATCAACGAACTGGAGGGACATATGCTCCGCCCGTCGAACAAAGGAGGCAATCTCATATATGATATCACCTCGCATGACGCACCGAACACGATGCGCGAGATTGGCAGACTACGCGAGATCAGTTATCGCGACGGGGGGGGTGCCACCGGAAAAGCGCTGGACATCGACGATATGGATCTGATGGCTAAACCGTACCATCAACTAATCGTCTGGGATCCCGATAATCAAGAGATCATCAGTGGCTATCGCTATCTGTTCGGGCATGAGGCTGTACTGGACAAGAACGGACAGCCGTATATCACTTCGGCGCATCTTTTCCACTACTCCGAGAAATTTATCAGAGATTATCTACCCCATACAATAGAGTTCGGCAGGGCATTTGTGCAGCCCAAATATCAAACAAGAGAAATGGGGGTGAAGGCGCTCTTCGCGCTGGATAATGTATGGGATGGTATAGGTGCAATCATGTATAATAACCCCGACATCTATTTCATGATCGGCAAAGTAACGATCTATCCCTCCTATCCGGAAATGGCAAGAGAACTGATATACGAATACCTCAATCGCTACCATCAGGGAGAGAAAGGACTGATTGCACCCTACAAACCGCTAACTTCCAATCCCCAGCTGATAGGAGAAGAAGAGGTATTCGTAGGAAATGATGCGCAAGAGAACTTCCATATTCTCCAGAAAGTAGTACGCGAACAAGGAACAGTTATTCCTCCTATGTTCTCTGCCTATCTCAACCTTACCAACGATCTCCGGTTCTTCGGCAACGCCCTCAACGATGAGTTGGCTAATGTCTATGAATCGGGCATCATGGTAGATTTGAGAACTGTATATAACGACAAAATTCAACGCTATATCTCCCCTTATATCGAATGGAAAGCATCGCAGAACGTATAAGTGCCATTCGCACAAATATCCCAAATGGGGTTAAACTGGTGTGTGTCAGCAAGTTTCAGCCGAAAGAAGCCATCGAAGAAGCCTATCAGGCAGGAGAACGCGATTTCGGTGAGAGCAGAGTACAGGAATTGAAACAGAAAGTGGCTTCATTACCGGATGATATACGCTGGCATTTCATCGGTCACTTACAAACCAACAAGGTACGTGATCTAATCCGACTGCATCCATACCTCATCCATTCTGTGGACTCACTGCGACTGCTACATACCATCGAAGAAGAAGCCTCAAAAGAAAGGATCGTACAAGATATTTTGCTTGAAGTGCATGTAGCTACAGAAAGCACCAAAACAGGATTCAGCCCGAAGGACTTGGCAGCGGTTATTAAAGAAGAGGAAATGCGTTTGAGCCATGTCCGCATATGCGGCGTGATGGCGATGGCTACCAACACAGACGATGAGGCTGAGATTCGCCGATGCTTTGAGAACACTGCAACTATTGCCAGACAAATCATAACATATTTACCAGCCGGTTCAACAACAAAGCCGGAGATATCAATGGGCATGAGTGAGGATTATCCTCTGGCTATCGAATGTGGCAGTACAATGGTCAGAATAGGATCATCTATCTTCGGTGAGAGGCGGAAAAAGAAAGCCTTTTTCTTTGATATGGACGGAGTGCTATTTGATAGTATGCCAACTCATGCAGAAGCCTGGGGCGAAGTCATGCGCGCCCACGGCTGGCCATTCACCGCGTTGGACGTGTATATCAATGAAGGAAGAACCGGCAAATCGGTTATCCACGAGACAGTAGTCAAATACGCACACCGCGAGCCTACAGACGAAGAGACACAAGAGATTTACAATCAGAAAAAAGCTGCTTTTGCGCGTCTGGGAGGAGCCAAACCGATGAAGGATGTGGATAAAGTATTGAAACTACTCCACGAACGAGGTGACGCCATCTGGGTAGTGACCGGCAGTGGACAAAAAAGTTTGCTGGATCAATTGAACGCCTCATTTCCAGGCATATTCACAAGAGAAAGGATGGTAACAGCTTTCGATGTCACCCACGGCAAGCCCGATCCTGAGCCATATCTGAAAGCATGGGAAGGAACCGGACTAAAGAAAGAGCAATGCTATGTAGTGGAGAACGCTCCGCTGGGTGTTCGCGCTGGTAAGGGAGCCGGGCTGTACACTATTGCTGTCAATACGGGCATTCTGCCGGATGAGATGCTAAGAGAAGAAGGTGCAGATCAGATCTTCCATAATATGGAAGAATTATACAATTGGCTTTTGACAAACTGACAGATTGGCAGAAGCGGACGGCTTGGCACAGGAATTGTCACTATCAGCTCAGATTATGGACAAAATTAAAACACTAATAATATGAGCAAAGGAAACATTGGAGTGACATCGGATAACATCTTCCCTGTCATTAAAAAATTTTTGTATTCAGATCATGAAATCTTCTTACGTGAGTTGATTTCGAATGGAGTGGATGCCACCCAGAAACTAAAGACGCTTTCCTCAGTCGGCGAAGTCAAAGGTGATTTAGGGGATCTGCGTGTACGGGTTAGCATCGACAAAAATAAAAAGACACTTACTGTCTCCGACCACGGTGTAGGAATGACAGCAGAAGAGGTTGACAAATACATCAACCAGATTGCATTCTCCGGCGCAGAGGAGTTCGTACAGCAATACAAAGACAAGGCCGAAGCTATCATCGGACATTTTGGTCTCGGATTCTATTCTGCATTCATGGTAGCCGACAAGGTAGAGATCTTCTCCCTGAGTTACAAAGAGGACGCTAAAGCTGTTCACTGGAGTTGTGACGGTAATCCTGAGTACACTATGGAGGATACCATCAAAGCAGAGCGCGGAACAGACATCGTACTGCATCTGAATAACGAATTTCTCCAATATTTGGAAGAAGCCACCATCGAAGGACTTCTGAAGAAATATTGCAAGTTCCTGCCGGTGGAGATTGCATTCGGCAAGAAAAAAGAGTGGAAAGACGGCAAGCAGGTAGAGTTGGACGAAGAGAATATCATCAATGACATCAATCCTGCCTGGACCAAGAAACCATCGGAACTCAAAGATGAGGATTACGACAAATTCTACCACGAACTCTATCCGATGCAGATGGACGAGCCTCTCTTCCATATCCATCTTAACGTAGATTATCCGTTCCATCTGACCGGAATACTCTATTTCCCGAAGATCAAGAGCAATCTGGATGTCAAACGCAATAAGATACAACTCTATTGCAACCAAGTTTATGTCACGGATGAAGTAGAGAACATCGTTCCCGAATACCTGACTCTCCTTCACGGTGTGATTGACAGTCCTGATATCCCGCTTAATGTCAGCCGCAGTTATCTGCAGTCGGACAATAACGTGAAGAAAATCTCAGGATATATCACCAAGAAAGTGGCTGACAAATTGGCAGAAATCTACAAGAACAACAAAGAGGATTTCATCAAGAAATGGGAAGACATCAAGATGTTCATTGAGTTTGGCATGCTCACCGACGAGAAGTTTTACGACAAAGCCGTTACTTTCGCGCTCTATAAAAACATTGCCGACGAGTATTACACCCTAAGCGAGTACAAAGACAAAATCAAGGATACACAAACGGATAAGGATGGCAATCTGGTAGTTTTATATACAAACGATGCCGACGCACACTACACCTATATCGAGCGCGCTAAACAGAAAGGTTACGATGTATTGCTCATGGATGGTGAACTGGATATCCATATCATGTCGCAAGCCGAACAGAAAGCGATGAGCGAGTCCGAGGGAGGACAGATACGTTTCGTGCGCATCGACAGCGATACTATTGAGAACCTGATTCGCAAAGAGGAGACTGCCAATGATAACTTCTCCGATGAGCAGAAAGAAGGATTACGCAAGGCTTTTGAAAGCATTCTCCCTACTCCTGAAGCGAAACTCCGCTACACAGTCACTTGCGAGGCTGCCGCAGCAGATGCACTGCCGGTATTCCTGACACAGAATGAGTTCATGCGCCGTATGAAAGAAATGGCAGCTCATCAGCAAGGAATGTCATTCTACGGTGAAATGCCGGATCAATACAACCTCGTGCTCAACACCTCACACCCGTTGATTCAAGAAATGGTTAACAAAGAGACTTCAGAGCAAGTAGAAGAAAAGGTCGAAAAGAAAGCCGAGAAAGAAGGTGAAACTCCGACAAAAGAGACTATAATCAAAACCATCTATAAACTGGAAGGTGAAGACGAGCGGATAAAGCAATTGATCGACATAGCCCTTCTTGCATCCGGTCAACTGAAAGGCGAAGCACTCGCCAAGTTTGTAAATCGCTCGGTTGAATTGTTGTAAGATTTCTTCTCAGGAGATAACAACTATTTGAGTGTTTTCGCCCATTGGCGAAGATATTGAATCCACTCTGTTGCTGTCGTGGCAACAGGGTGTTTTTCTTTGGTAGCACCGCAGACGGTAAGATAGAAATGTGCGTGCCCCATTCTCATGGGCTTCTCTGTTATGGAAGAGGAAGGAATCGCGCCGATATTAGTGAGCAGGCAGAGATTGTTCTGTTTGTCACGTACAAGTTCGCCGGCATATTCCTTCGGAATGAAAACTCCCAAGCCAACTGTCTCTTTGGCATACTTGACCGAATCGTTCACAGGCCAGTCTGTGCCCCAGGAGGCGAGGAGAACGCCATTCGGGAGAACGATAGAAATCGTATCTTTCCCGCCTTTTGCAGGAATAGTTTGCACACCGGTGCAGAGTCCTTCAATGGGTGCAGAGGCAAATACATCGCACCGCATGTCGCGGTGACCGGCTCGAAGTGTATACTGCACGGAGAGATCCACCGGTTGATTAGTAGGTTCAATAGGTAAAGTTACCTGATTAGGGGTATCAGGATCTGAGCATGGTTGCCAGTCCTTAACCGCCACTTCGATAGTAGCACTGTTCCGTGTCTGCTTCACTATACGCTCGCTGCGCTCGCTCACAGGCTCAATGTGTACTTGCTTCTGTCCATTCCAGAACTTGACACTTCCCACCCCTACTGTTCCGCTGACACGCAGAATATCGTCTCCATAGCCGTCTGCTAGCAGACTGTCATTGGGATACCAATAAGATTGTGCCAATTCGAGCCGTGGCGTCCGCTTGCAATATACATCTATTGTCTGTTTCTTGTCAAAATAGATGCGATACGCCATCTTGTCGGACTCCACTGCTACACCGTGGTGATGAAGCGAATGATAAACATCCTCCTTCTCATCTGTAGAAGTCCACTCGGTAACGGGATAGCAATGGCGCATTTTATTCCCCTCATAGAGAACAGCATATCCCTCACGGACAGAATCTGCATCTGTACCGATTCGCCAGAAAGAAGTAGCTACCCGCGGGGTACACCCCACGAGTAGCACAGACAGCCAAAAGCTGAAAAACAGAAACCGGTTACAAGCCCTTGACATTCGTTACAGTAGGAGCTAATACGAACTTCTCACCTTTGGTAGGAATAATGGTAACATTCTCTACGGTCAGTCCGTCGGTCTGGCGAAGCAATGCGCCTTCAGCGCCTTGCATGCGGATGTCCTTGAGATAGACATTCTGAATTTTCATCTCCGGCAGACCGTTGAAGTACATACAGCGTTTTACATTAGAAGCCGTGCAGTTCTCAATATGGATATTCTTGAATTGCGGTGTCTCTTCGCTTGCAGCGGGTGCCTCTGCATTCATACGTGCAGCCAGTTCTTCTTCGGTTTCTTCGCCAGCGCCCTTACCTCCGTAGAAGAGGTCAAAAAGCAGTGCCTCGTTCGGGATATTACACATCTGTACATTATAGATATAGATATTTTCCACAACACCTCCGCGACCACGGGTAGACTTGAAGCGCAAACCTACGTCGGTACCTATATAAAGGTTATTGGTCACTTGCACATTTTTAATACCGCCAGACATCTCCGATCCCACTACAAATCCGCCATGTCCATGATATACCACACACTGGTCAACCACCACATTCTCAGTAGGCACAGCACGATCACGACCGGGTTTGTTCTTACCGGATTTCATGCAGATAGCATCATCCCCCACGTCAAACTGGCAGCGTTGAATCAGCACATTTTTACAGCTCTCTACATCCACACCGTCACCATTCTGACTATACCACGGATTACGGACATTCAAATCCGAGAGAATCAAGTTCTCGCAAAGCATCGGATGAAGATTCCATGCCGGAGAGTTCTCAAAGGTAACACCTTCCAGAAGAATATTCTTGCAGCCCACAAAGTGAAGCATCACCGGACGCAGGAAAGATTTGATCCGCTCCCAGTCAGAAGGATTAGTGACTACCGGCACATTCTGGTCTTCACAAAGCGTCTGTGCATAAACTGATGCTTCATCGGGATACCAGATGTTATTGACTACCAAGCCGCCTTTTTCCTTGATATGTTTTTTCCATTGAGTCTCAGCCATCTTGGATTTCTTTACCGGTCTCCACCAGTCGCCATTACCGTTAAAAACGCCATAACCGGTGATGGCAATATTGGTCTGGTTGAAGGCGGAGATAGGCGAGGTACACCGTTTGGTAGGAATTCCCTCGAACCATGTGTCATAAATCTGATACTGGCTCAAGTCATGCGTAAACATAATAAAACTATTACGCTCGGTATAGAGGCGTACATTCGACTTGAGAGCAATAGGTCCTGTGGTGTACAGACCGGCAGGTATCACTACCGTGCCACCGCCTTTGGCATGGCACTCGTCAATAGCTTTTTGGATGGCCGCCGTAGCGAGTTTCTGCCCTGTAGGATCAGCTCCATAATCTTTCACATTGTAGGTAGCCCTGCTGAAAACCGGTACTTTAACCTTCGGCATATCAAATGCCGCTGTGGCGGCAAGGGCATTGGCTTCTTTTTGCGTCATGTGCTGATAACAAGGCTTGGCTGCCATTATGGTCACTGACAGCAGGATTGCAGCGATGAGGGAAATAGTGTTCTTCATAACTAATAAATATTTGATTATCCTATTTGTGTGCAAAGGTACAACTTTTTTGGGAATTAGAGGTGGAGAATTTGACTAATTGTGTGTAAAAACCGTTTTCGGATACGTAATTTGCTCCAAAAACAAGCCTTTGGCATCCGCCGAGTGTCCGGCAGCCGTACGCCGCTGCGCTTGAATAATTTCTTCGAACTGTTGCTTTGTGATCTTATGCCGTCCCACCTCAAAGAGTGTCCCGACGACAGCTCTCACCATATTGCGGAGAAACCTGTCTGCAGTAATGGTGAAATAGGCTTCTGTCTCATTTTCTACAGTCCAATAGGCCTCCTTGACATCACAGATCGTGGTCTTGACATCCGTATGCACGCGGCAGAAGGATGCAAAATCCTGCCTGCCGAGCAACATTGTTGCAGCATCATTCATCGCCTCAAAATCCAATCCGGGTGCCACGCGTGTTCTGATCTGAGAAGCAAAAGGTTGCTTGATTGTTGTAACATAATACCGGTACGTGCGAGCAAGGGCATCAAAACGGGCATGGGCATCCTCCTGCACCGGTCGGATAGAACGGATAGCGATTGATTCGGGCAAGAGACTGTTAAGCCGAAGAACCAGATTTTCAGGGACACCTCCCTCTATGTCAGCATGAGCCACCATCATGCGGGCATGCACCCCGGCATCCGTCCTGCCTGCAAAAGTGAGCGGGACTTCACGCCTTAGGATTGTTGAAAGCGCTCCTTCCATCGTCTCCTGCACAGTGAGCGCATTAGGCTGCGACTGTGATCCGTGAAAATCAGTTCCTCTATATGCAAATTCCAAAAAATAGCGCATCACAACAATCGTTTTAAAATATAAGTATCCATGAACCGGTTAATCTCCGGGGATAATTTCCCGCGATAAGCAATCAAAAGTCCGCCACCCAGCAACACTCCTGTCCGCAGCAGACTATCCACCCACACATTAACAGCCGGTATATAGCAATTCCATAATGTGTTCAATCCAAAAATGACTGTTAGAAGCAACAATGTATATCCCCACTGGCGATTAACAATCTTCAACCGGCATAGCGGCACCAAAGCAGCCACTGTCAAAATACCGTACAGGGCATAGGAAATCAGATTACTCAGCGCTGCGCCATTGATACCATAAAGTGGTATCAGAAGATTATTGAGTAAGAGCGCACTTCCTGTCAATATCAGCGACAACAGGAGGCTGAAAGCATAATACCGCGAATAATTCAAAGCCGTCAGGCAAATAGTAAAGGTGGCTAAAATCAATTGGCTCACCCCCAAGAACAGCACTACATATCGTGCCACAGCATATGTCTGTCCATTAGGCAAGACTGTAAAAATCAAATCTATATTGACCCATATTGCCAATAATATAAATCCTCCGACCAGCAACATGGTACCCGTCACCTGCTGTATCAGACGGGAACACTCGTCCCTATTCTGCTCCTTGATAGCTTTCGCCAACTGGGGAGAAGCGATGGCGGTTAGAGACCTATAGGGGACTCCCACCAGTGCTGCCATATAAGTGGCGATGGCAAATACACCGGTATAGTCTAACCCCATCTTGGCGGTGATAAAGAAAGAAGACAACAATGGCGCAACTGTAGTAGCCAAAGCTGAGACAATCAGAAACCCGGTGTAGGTCAGATACCTGCGTACCAGAACCTTATTGTCCTTCAGAAACTGCCAGTCCACTTGCCACGAAATCTTCCTTAACGAGATAAGATAGGCAAGATTGATGAATGCAGCAAAAGCGTAATTGATACAGATGCCTACGACCAAGCCATCTAAAGACAACACACGGAAGGCATACAGCAGATACACCACAAGCAATCCCACCCTTACGTACAACTCGCGAACCGCCTTAGGTACCACGATCTGCATCAGCACATTGGCGTTGGTCTCAAACACCAATTGGTACAACATAAAGAAGGCAAGCGGAATCACATAATAGTAATAATCCACAAACAGCGGCGATTTCTCGCCGAACCACGCTGCCAAAGGCACATGACACACACAGTAGAGGATTCCGAAAATCACAAACCCTATCAACGGCACTGCCACCGTCCAGAAGAAGAACCCGTGTGTCTCATCCTCTTTCTCATGAAAATAGGGATAGAAACGAATAATCGAACTGGTCGTCCCCAACTGAGCCAGTCCGATAAAAAGCGTTGCGGCATCTATAAGCACTCGTGCCAACCCGATTTCCTCTGTTGTGAGGAAACGGGTCAGAACGAAAAACGTAGTAACGAAACCTACCCCTATTCCGAGATAGGTAACAATTGTTCCACGGACAGATTGCTTAGCGATGACACCCATAAGAACTTAAATGCCTGCTATTTGATCTCAAGCAATTCGACATCAAAAACAAGGGTCGAATAAGGAGGAATATGTTCCCCTGCACCGCGCTCTCCGTAGCCCAACTCATAGGGAATGAAGAGGCGGAACTTCTCACCGGCCTGCATCAGTTTCAAACCTTCCGCCCATCCTTTGATTACTTTATTCAAATCAAAGGTTATAGGCTGGTTACGCTGATAAGAACTGTCAAAGATCTTTCCGTCCAACAACTTGCCTTCATAATGAACGGTCACCTTGGAGGTGTCCGCAGGATGAACCGGATTCTTGCTCTTGACTCCTTTGAGCACCTCATATTGCAGACCGCTCGCAGTGGTCTTGACACCTTTGCGCTTGCCGTTCTTCTCCAGAAAAGCGCGCTCTTCCGACTGCTTGCGCTCCGTGAACTTCTTCTCTTGGATAGCAAACTGGGATTGCAGATAGTCCATCAACTCCGGTTCAGACATCACTGTATCAGCATTCAGACCATCAATCGTTCCCTGCTTAACGAGATCAACATTCAGTTTGACATCCGGCATCACCTCGTTTTCAGTTGTGATAGACTGACGCATCCGCATGCCGTTAAGCATGCCAATGAAATAGTTCAGCGAATCGGCTTGCGTAGCCAAGGCAGGTGTTGCCGCTTGAAGCGACAAACCTGCCATAACTACAAGAATGGATAAAAGAATCTTTTTCATTATTGTACCATTTGAATGTCAGCTTGGGGAGCCTCTGCTTTAGCTTTGATGACTTTAAGCAGTTCTACCTTGAAAATCAGAGTTGAGAAAGGCTCAATTGCACCCTGTGAGCCACGCTCTCCATAACCTAAGTTATAAGGAATATACAACTCATATTCTGCTCCCTCGCTCATCAGCTGCAGACCTTCGATCCAGCCCGGGATGACATTACCCAATGGGAAAGAGATAGGCTCGCCACGTTTGTACGAACTGTCAAAGACCGTATCATTGATGAGTTTGCCTTCATAATGTACCTGCACGGTATCAACCACCTCCGGCTTAACTCCTGTTCCCTCTTTCACTACCTTGTACTGCAACCCGCTCGCGGTCGTCTTAACACCTTCCTTCTTGGCATTAGCCTCCAGCCATTGGGTGTTCTCTTTCTTCCACTCACCATATTGTTTGTTGAGGCTCAAATTATGGATATATTCATCTGCCTCTTCGTAAGACATCATATCTTCATATTCGTTGAGGCCGTTTATCATTCCCTGGAACAAGATATCGAACTTAACCTCTGTGTTATCCAGATCTTGGAAACCAAGACTGTCCTTCTCCAGCTTAAGAATCGACATACCAAGTTGACGGCCTCCGAGATAGGTAGCAGGGCTATAGACCTTGGTCTTCAAACCTTTGTTGATTGCTTTGACCAGAACGGCAAGTTGCTCTTCCTCAGGAGTGATAGTATCACCCTGAGCCAGCTGGGTCTTCAACTGCTGTGCGTTCAGCGCACCGAAGATATAGTTGATTGAATCAAAGAAGTTTACCAACTCCACCTCAGCTTTATGCTCCGGACAAGAACCTTTCTTAGCCTCATACTCAATGCCCTGAGGTGTTTCCGACTGCATGGATTTCATGAAGAAACCCATCATCTCTGATTCAGGAACGGTGGTTGTGTCACCCTCCCATGTATTGACCAAACCTTGGAAGAACATATCTCCGTTAAAGGTAATATCGGCTCTGCCTGCCATTCCACTCTCTACAAACTCAACGGCACTAATACCGATCTGAGTTCCGATCAACTCCGTCTGGGGCATATTTTCCCACTCTCCGTTATGACCGGCTTTGACGGCATCCAAAAACTCTTTGATTCCCTCTTCCGTACTATCCTGACAATTCGAGGAGAAAAGTACACCCAAGGCATAGTTGATTGAGTCGGCTTCTGACTCAAGAGTAATCGTTTTAGCTTTGTAGCCACAAGACATCATCGTCATCATAGCTACCAGAAGAATACTGATTTTTTTCATCTTTTTTTGTTTTGTTTTATCAATGATTATTCAATTCCTAATAACTCTACCGTGAAGATCAGGGCTGCATACGGAGGTATCGAGGCACCTGCTCCGCGCTCGCCGTAAGCTAACTGGTACGGGATGAAGAACTTGTATTTGGAGCCGATAGACATAAGTTGCAGACCTTCGGTCCAACCCTTGATGACGCCGTTGAGCGGGAAAGTGATGGATTCGCCGCGTTTGTAACTGCTATCGAAGACGGTACCGTCGATGAGGGTACCCTCGTAATGCACACGTACGGTGTCGGTGGCTTTGGGTTTCTGCCCCAGCGACGGCTCCAGGATCTCGTACTGCAGACCGCTCTCGGTCACTTTGACGCCTTCGCGCTTGGCGTTCTCGGCAAGGAATTTCTCGCCTTCGGCCTTGGCGGCTCCGGCAATCTTCTGCTCCAGCTCCTGGAAGAAAGAGTTCAATACCTGCTGTGCCTCCTGGTAGCTGATTTTCGGCTGCTGTTTGGTGAGCACGTCTTCAATACCGGCTGCGAGATCCTGATAGTTCAGGCTCTCCACACCGCTTGATGCTAAATTCTGACCCATCGAAAGGCCTAATGCATAACTGATTTTGTCCATAAAGTCATTTACTATTTTATCATTTACAATTTATTCATTTATTTACTCATTTGGTTCATTTGCGAGAGGTATCTCGCCATATATTTACCGAGAATGTCAAACTCGATATTCACCACCGTGCCCACCTCTATATATTTGAAATTGGTCTCCTCGTGGGTGTAAGGGATGATACAAACGGACACATAGCCTTTGCCCCCTTTTATATCGGGTTCACAAACGGTAAGACTCACCCCGTTGATACAGACAGAGCCCTTATCTACGCAGAAATACCCGCGCTCCACCATTTCTTTGGTCGAGTCATACTCGAAACGATAATACCAACTGCCGTCAGTCTCATGCGCATCGACACAAACGGCTTTCTGATCAACATGACCTTGTACGATATGTCCGTCCAGACGGCCGCCCATCATCATCGACCGCTCTACGTTCACCCAGTCGCCTACTTTGAGCAAGTCAAGATTGGTTAACCGCAGCGACTCCTGCATAGCGGTGACGGTATAGAGGTCACCCTCAATCTTCACCACCGTGAGACACACACCGTTATGCGCTACCGACTGATCAATACTCAGCGGTTCACCGAACGGGTTGCGGAGAGTGAAATGTTTATTCGTCTGCTCGGTCTCTATCTTGACAACCTGAGCCATGGTTTCTACTATTCCTGAAAACATCTAATTTTTAATTTTGAATTTATATTTTTTAATTCCTAAAGTACTTGCCTACGACGGGTAGACCGGAAAGGGGAAAATCCTTTTTCGTCAGAACCAACAGATAGATGAGGAGCAATACAGTACCGATTGCCATGAGTGCCCACATGTTGGACACATAATAGAAGCGGATGGCGTAATAGACAGCCAGCAGACCGATCGTCAATGCCGTGTAGCCGCCGATACTTTTTAGATCATACGGGATCGGGGCTTTCTTCTGACCGATGAAATACGACAGGAGCATGATCACGAAATAGCAAATAAGGCTGCTTCCGCAACTTGCCCAATAACCGACCAACGGCACACCGACAATCTGGAGCACCAGCGTGATCACCAGACCGATGAGCGAGAAATACGCACCCCATTTGGTCTCGTCCGTCAGTTTGTACCAGAACGAGAGGTTGAAATATACGCCTTGGAAGACATATGTCCAGAGTACCACAGGAACAATCTTCAATCCCTCCCAATAAGCGCTCGACACAATGTACCGGAAGATATCCAGATAGAAGATCACGCCTAACAAAATAAGATACGAGAAGATGATATAGTATTTCATCGCATCGGCGTACGCCTCTACCGACTGGCGGTCCTTGTGCTTGGCAAACACAAACGGCTCATAGGCATAGCGGAACGCTTGGGTGAACATCATCATCACCATCGCCACCTTGAAACACGCACCGTAGATACCCAGTTGCGCTTGCGCATCCGCGCCCGTGTATAGATAAGGAAAAAGAATGCGGTCCAATGTCTGGTTCATGATACCCGCCACACCCAATACCAGTAATGGCAATGAATAGCGGAGCATTTCTCTCAACACCTGCGCACTGAACTGTCCGCCTTTGGGCATCGTCATCGGCAGCAGACAAACTGTCTGGATTGTCGTTGCAAGGATATTACTGAGGAAGACATAATACACATCTGTCTTATGCAACACCACCAGAAACAGTACATTGAATCCGATATTAAGCAACACAAACAACAATTTGAGTGCTGCAAAAGCTATCGGACGCTTCTGATACCGCAAATATGCGAACGGAATGCAGGCAAAAGCATCTATCGCCACGGTGGCAAACATCATTTCTACAAACTCCGAATGATCGGGGTAACCCAAGATCTCGGCTATCGGCTGATGAAAAACGACCACCAGCATGGTGAACAACGCACTGGAGCATAACAGCGTCAGAAATGCCGTCTTGTACACTGTCTTGGGGTCATAGTCCTCCCTGTTTGCAAAACGGAAGAAACCGGTCTCCATTCCATAGGTAAGGATTACCAGCAACAAGGCTGTCCATGCATAAATATTGGTGACAATACCGTAGTCCGCCGTGCGCGCCAAGGCGTAGGTATACAACGGAACCAACAGGTAGTTCAGAAACTTACCTATGATCGAACTCAACCCGTAGATGGCGGTGTCCTTCGCCAAGGATTTCATTTCACTCATCAATCCTCAAATCTTCAAATTATCAAATCTTCCTATCTATCTTGCTCCGGTTCTAAACCGGTCTTCAATTTTTCATTTCCTGCCACACAGATCACAATCTCGCCTTTCGGGGGCACCGCCTCAAAATGGGCTGCCAACTCCGATAGTGTGCCGCGTTGCGTATCCTCGTGCACCTTGCTTATCTCGCGCGAGACAGAAGCCTGCCGATCTTCGCCGCACACTGCTGCCAACTGCTGAAGAGTCTTCACCAGCCTGTAAGGCGATTCGTAGATGATACATGTCTGCTCCTGCCGGGCAATAAAACCCAAACGGGTCTGACGTCCTTTCTTCTGAGGAAGGAACCCCTCAAAATAAAAGCGGTCGCAAGGCAAACCGGAGTCCACCAGTGCCGGCACAAAAGCCGTTGCACCCGGCAGGCATTGCACCTCTGCGCCCTCCCGCACACACGCGCGAACCAACATGAAACCCGGATCACTGATACCCGGTGTTCCGGCATCGGAAATCAATGCTACATTCATTCCTCCGGCTATCCGCTGAGCCATCTCGTCCGAGGTCTCATGCTCGTTGAACTTGTGATGACTCTTCAACGGCGTGTGGATATCGTAGTGTTTCAGCAGAACCGAAGACGTACGCGTATCCTCGGCAAGGATCAGATCCACCTCGCCAAGGATGCGTATCGCACGTAGCGTGATATCCTCCAGATTTCCTACCGGTGTCGGAACAAGGTATAACATCAACTGAAACGGCGTTGCAGTGCCGCCATGAAGAGCGTGTAAGCCGTTGACTCCTTATCCCAATGGAAGGTATTGTCCAGCATCGTTACTGCCTCTTCATAACTCTGGCACTTGTTGATCATATCCAATGTCTTCTGCATCTTCTCGCCGCTCTGCTCGAACAACTCGCGTTGGAACAGGAAACGGTCACCTAACGAAATAGCCTGACGGATATCCGAAACAGGAGAACCGAACAACGTGGTTGCACGGGGCTGAGGTGCAGCGGCAGGTGCTACAGGCTCCGGCTTGATCTCTTCCCGGATCGGTGTCACCTCCGGCTCGGCTATCGGCTGAGCCACCTCAGGTATTATTTCTTTGACAGGCTCGAATAGCGATCCTTCCACAGGCTCTGCCACCGGTTCTGTCACCGGCACCAGATCCGGCATCTCGTCTATCGGCATGGCTACTGCGTCATCTAGATCAACAGCCTCCGGCAGATCATCTATCGACAGCGCAGGTTCTTCCGCCACAGGCTCCTCTATAACAGGTTCGTCAAAGACTGGTTCCTCTATTACAGGTTCTTCTATCACAGGCTCTGCCACGATAGGCTCCTCTATAACAGGTTCCGCCGGTTTGGCAGTCTCCACTTTCGGTTCCTCTGCTTTCTTCGGCTCAGGGAACACTGTCGGCTTGTTGTCAATCTGCATCTGCACCATCTGCTGATTAGCGGCTACCAGCAGTGTCTCCATCTGCTGCAATTTGCCACGCAGATTGTCGTTCTCCTGATTAATGGTGTGCAGATTTTGCTCCAACTCTGCCACACGCTTATCCAAACTGTTCAGTTTCTGCTCTACGGTCTCGGTGTACGAGTTGAGAGCTTGAATCAAATCTTCTTTCATATATTCGTTCTTTATTTTTTACTTGGTTGCATCCTCCAACTTGCCCATCATCGCGAACATGAAGATCGCTGCAATGAGACATACGCCGATAAACACACTCCAGACGAGCCACAACGGCAGACTTCCCCAGAGGAATCCGCCAACCGATACCAGGAAGTTGCCTAACGCAGTGGCTACAAACCAGCCGCCCATCATCATTCCCTTGTATTGCGGAGGTGCCACTTTGCTCACAAAAGAGATACCCATCGGGCTGAGCAACAACTCACCGAAAGTCAATATCAGATAAGTTCCGATCAGTAGATTGGCATCGGCAAAAGCAGGTGTCTGACCGGCTGCCAACGCCGCCTCCTGGGCATTCGGAGTCAGAAGACCTATCGAACCTCCTGCCATCACCGCATAAGCGGCGGCGGCTACAAGCATTCCGTAAGCGATCTTGCGGGGCGCACTCGGTTCTTTGCCTTTCTTTGCCAGAGCACCGAAGATAGCCATGCTGATAGGCGTCAATGCCACTACATAGAACGGATTGAACTGCTGGAAGATAGGTGCCGACACAGCCACTTCTGCCGGGCGGTTCAGGAACTTATAAGCCAGCACTCCCAGTGCCACAACACCGATACAACTCCAGACAGTCTTGCTCTTTTTGCTTCCTTCGCCTACCAAACCGAAACATACATACACCAGTATGGCAACCATCACCAGATTGACAATATCGAATGCCATCGCCTGGATACCCGTTGAAACAGGGGCTACGAACTTATCCGCGAAATAGGTCAAGGTCAGTCCGTTCTGGTGGAAAGCCATCCAGAAGAAGATCACCACGGCAAACACCAGACACAATGCCACAATCCTTTTCTTCGTCTGCTCCGGTGTCAGCGTTTCCACCTGCTGACCGCTGGCGGCAGCCTGCTTCGAGGTGTTCTCCACATGCTTGAACCATGGGCGGCACGCATAATAGATCACTATACTCAGCACCAGTGACAGACAAGCCACGCCGAAGGCAAAGTGATAACTGTCATTCACACTCACACCCATCGTCTGTTGCGCCCAATCCATAATCTTCACAGCTGCCGTCGGAGCGAACATTGCACCGATATTGATTGCCATATAGAACAGCGAGAAAGCGGCATCACGACGGTCAGCATACTGCGGATCGTCATAGAGATTACCCACCATCACTTGCAGATTGCCCTTGAACAAACCGGTTCCGAAACTGATCAGCACCAACGCCGTGATCATAAAGCACATGGCCAATGCGGTGTTACCACTCTCTACCCCGCCCATCGGCAAAGCCAAGAGTACATAACCTAAAAACATTACGATGATACCTATCGTCACGCACTTGCCGTAACCGATCTTATCGGCTAAGATACCGCCTATCAGCGGCAAGAAATATACAAATGCCAAAAAGGTCGAATAGATAGCTCCGGCGGCTCCTGCCGAAAGCCCGAAATTAGCGCGCAAGAACAGCGCAAACACGGCTAACATCGTGTAGTAGCCGAAGCGTTCGCCGGTGTTGGCTAACGCAAGAGCAAAAAGCCCTTTGGGTTGATTCTTAAACATAAATATCTAATTTTTAATTTATTTTCACCTTTCAATCACCTCGCACCATCCGTGCTTGTCTTCGGCTCTGCCGTATTGTATATCTTTGAGCGAATGGTACAGGTCCGTCAATATCGGGCCGGGCTCTGTGCCGAAGGTATAGATCTTATTCTTCTCCGGATCGACCACCTTGTCAATCGGACTGATCACACACGCCGTGCCGCAAGCCGCAGCCTCGCTCATCTCCGCCAGTTCCTCCAGCCGTATATGCCGCCGCGTCACCTTGTATCCTTTCTCTCTCGCCAGCGTCATAAGGCTGTCATTCGTGATACTCGGCAGGATAGCTGACGACCGCGGAGTCAGGTACTCATACGTACCGCTTGGATGGCTGTCTCCGGCAACTCGCCGGATTCCTATAAAATTCGCCGCACTGCACTCATCTATATATTTATGGTACTTGGCATCCAGGAACAGACAATCCATCCCTTGGGCATGCGCCGCTTCCGTTGCCCGGAATGAAGCCGCATAATTGCCGCCTACCTTGAACTGACCGGTGCCAAACGGCGCCGCTCTGTCCACGTGCCTGTTGACAACAAACGTCGTGCAGTGGAACTTACCCGGATAGTACGGACCTATCGGCGAAGGAATGACGATGAACTCGAAGTCCCTTCCCGGACCCACACCCAGACGCGGCGTTGTACCTATCAGCAGCGGACGGAAATACAGCGTCGCACCGGTGCCGTAAGGCGGTACGAAATCCATATTCTTCTCCAGTGCCAGACGGATAGCCCGTCCGAACAGTTCTTCCGGCACAGGTTTCATATACAGCCCTTCGGCACTTCTTGCCATTCGCTTGGCGTTCTCGCGCCAGCGGAAAATACGGATCTTCCCGTCCACTCCGCGGAATGCTTTCAGTCCCTCGAACGCCTCTTGACCGTATTGCAGACAAGTAGCCGAAACGTGCAGATGCAGGTACTTGTCCTTTGTGGCGTACGGTTCTTCCCACACGCCGTCGTGGTATGCCGAGCGCACTATATACTCCGGCTCGGTATAATGAAATCCTAATTTACTCCAATCAATCTCTTTCATCTCAAATGGTCGGTTGTCTCCGGCCCATATTCAAACAATTCATCTAATATGCTTTTACCGTCTCCAAAAAAACGGTTCAAATCTTCGCCCCGCCAATCCGTAGTACACCGATAGCTGAATGCTGACTTCTGAAGGCTGACTTCTGAAGGCCTCTCATTCCGCATCAACGCCATGATCGTCTCATGTATCTCGCTGTTGAAATCCCATAAAAAACGGTACTCTTTCTCGTAAAACGGCTTGAAAAACTCCTCGTAGTAGTCAAAATACGGTGTGTTTTTATAAGTCGATACCAGCGAAATCCAATGTTGGTGTTGCCACCGGCTCTGGTAACTGATCTCGATGTCCCGCGTCAGTTGCTTATGCTCCACTTTCTTCACTGGCACGCTCAGCATAATCCCTTCGTACATCGTACATTTGTCCTTCGTACCTGAAATCGTGCAACGATTCCTACAGGTCTGTTTCTCAAAGGACTCCAGCCCTTCGATCTCCACTTCCTCCGGAGCCGCCAGATACACTCTGTACCACTCCGTCGGTGCCATATATGCTATCGGTAATACCACTATCTGCCTGTTGCTTTGCGTCCCAACCGCTCCCAGCGGATACCGTGCTTGTCTTTGTCGATACTCAGCCATATGAACACAGGCCTTCCCACGATATGGTCCTCCGGCACAAATCCCCAGTAACGGCTGTCGGCACTGTTATGCCGGTTGTCGCCCTGCATCCAGTAGTAGTCCATCGCAAACTCATACTCCTCGCCTATCTTCATCGGCTTTTTCTCATAAGCGTCGGCTATGCGTTTGTAAAGCCAGTAGTTCTCCTCGGTTATCAGGATCTTATCCCCTTTCTTCGGGATATAGATCGGTCCGTAGTTGTCGCGATCCCAGTTGTTATGACCTAACGGATAGACCTCGCCGCCCATCTCCGATGGCTGTACGGTAATCGACACAATGTGCCCGTTCTTCGCCAACTCGTTTTTCATTTCTTTCGTCAGCGGGAAGATATACACATTCTCCTCCACACGGTGCTGATCCTCAATGGAAATGCCCTGTTTCAGCAGATATTTCTCGCTCAGCACATACCCGTCCGTACGTACTATATAGTTCAGCTGCACCCCTTCTCTCTCCGGCTCACGCTGCCAGTCTGACGGCTGACGACTGATGGCTGACGGCTTCGTATAAACAATATTGTTGATTATACGCAAACTGTCCCCTGGTTCGCCCACACAACGCTTCACATAGTTCTCGCGCCTGTCCACCGGACGCACCACAATCTCGCCGAACACGTCTTTCCGTGCATGCACCACCTCTTTGCCATATACATGACACAGGGTATAGTAGTCCGGATTTTGGTATTTGAGGCACACCGTGTCACCTGCCGGGAAATTGAATACCACTATATCCCCTTTCTTCGGACTCGTCCAGCCTTTCAATCTCTTGTACTCCCAGTGCGGCCAGTCGATATAACTCTTCCCTCCGCCTAACCACGCAGGCATCGTGTGTTGCGTCAGAGGCATGCTTAGCGGTGTCTGGGGCACTCTCGCACCGTAAGCCATCTTGCTTACGTACAGAAAATCGCCCACACGCAGACTCTTTTCAAGACTCGAACTCGGAATCTGGTAGTTCTGGAAGATATACAGATTGATGAAATACACTGCCACCAGCGCAAACACAATCGCGTCTATCCATGAGCACAAGGTATATAGCGCAGGTTTGGTGTCCTTGTATTTACGCCACCAACCGTAGTTGATATACTTGGTCGTGAACATATCCGCCACCAGCGGCAGTAACACCAGCCATCCCAAACTCTTCCAGTCGCCCCAGGCTACCCAGATCACAAAAACCGTGTACAGAGTACCCCAGCAACCGGCTGCTATCCAGCCTTTCAGCGGCACATTGGATATTCTCTCCTTAAAACTCATAAACCTAATACCTCTTGCATTGTATGAAATCCTTTTTTACCTTTCAGCCACTCGGCGGCTATCACGGCTCCGAGGGCAAATCCTTTGCGCGACTTCGCGCTGTGGGTCAGAGAGAGACTGTCCACTTCGCTCTCCCAACTCACCGTGTGTATCCCCGGCACCTCGCCTTCACGGATACTCTCTATCGGCACTTCGCCGTGCAGTCGTTCGCACGCGCCCTTCAACTCCTCTGCCAGCGTCTTGGCAGTACCGCTCGGCGCATCCAACTTGTGGATATGGTGTGTCTCCACTATCGACGGCGCATACTCCGGATACGCATGCATAATCTGTGCCAAACGTCTGTTCAGCGCAAACAAAATATTCACACCCAACGAGTAGTTACTCGTCCATATCAATCCCATGGAAAGTGGCATCTTGGCTTTCACGCCCTCTACATCCCAACCCGTCGTGCCGCATACCACCGGTACACCGCGCTCCCACGAGCGCAGAATATTGTCTTCTGCAGTCGTGGGAGTGGTGAACTCTATAGCCACATCGGCATCCGCAAAAACAGGACTGTCAAAATCGCAGATATTGTCTTTGTCTATGCGGGCTACAATGCGGTGCCCGCGTTCAAGGGCTGTCTCCTCGATGATATGCCCCATTTTACCGTAACCGATTAGTGCAATCTTCATTATTCTACTATATTTCCCAAAACGGAGTATTTAACGCCGTTGCGCAGCACAAACACTTTGCCGTTTTTGATTATTTTCGTTGCTTCATTACTGACTGCGGTGTTCTCGATACCCTCTTTCGGAGTTTCGCCGGCTTTCAAGCCGAAACCGCCGCGTGCGTTGGCTTTGCGTACCGTGAAAGGAATACATGCCACCGGACTAAACGTACTACCCTTCTGTATTTCACAGTCACTACCTCCATACTCGATCAGATAGATGCCTTCCGGATCGATGTTCAGCAAATCGCAGACAGCCTGCGTAGCGTCCGCAGCAGCGGTTGCAGCCCATGTGCCCAAGGTACTTTCCATCGTGTAAGCCGCAGCCTGCTCCGCACTCAGAACAGTCTCAATGTCTTTCGTTGCATTGCCGCTCTTCGTATCTACGAAAGTAACCACATTGCTTGCCGGAGTCAGCACCGTACCGTCTGCCAGACGGGTGTTGTACTCGCCGAACTGAGGCCAAGCATTCGCATTCATCAGTTCCTTGGTCCAGCGAGCGATCTTGCCGTCCGCACTCTCAAAGCCGAACTCGCCTGCGCTGTAGTTCACGATTGTATTGAGGAACACTACACTCGGCGTGTTGTTCCATGCGCGGCCGAACGAAACGGTCGGGCACTCGCTCTTCACCGTACAGCCTTCGAACACATAACCTTTGTCCGTTGCAGGACCGTTGTTAGCCGTCAGCGCGTCGCTGCCGCCGCCGTTCGACGAACGCTTCTCGCAGTACAACAGGTTGTTCTTGAAATAAACGCTACCGTCGCCGCAGATGAAATCAACCGTTCCGTGGATCTCGCAATCCTCGAAATACTTCTTCGCTCCCTGCAGGTTGCTATAGTACGTATCCTGATAACTCAGCAGACGCACGTTCTTGCAAACGGTCTGCGTTCCCTGATCCCACAGAGCCACAGCGCGGCCGTTGTTGTTCTTGTAGTAATCCAGCGCGTTCTGGATCGTCAAGTCCTGCAGGTACGTGTTCTTCACGTTCTTGTTGATCTTGATCGTTGCGGTCTTGTCGATACTCTCCTTCATGGCGTCCGGAGCGTTCTTGATAATCGTTCCTTCCATCGACTGGCCGATGATAGCGATATTGTCTTTTGCAATCGTCGTCAATACGGTCTCGCCCAAGTCATATGTGCCGTTCGGCAGGAAGATCTTGTCGCCGCTTTCTGCTTGTACCAGTGCCAGCAGGAACGATGCCACGTCGCCTGCCGGAACCATAAAGTAACCTGTTTCCTCATCTTTCTCCAGGAAATCCAGCACATTATATACCACAATCTTGTGGATATACTGTTTAGTTGTCCAACTCAGGGTCAGCGTTGTTGCATCGCCCGTATATTTGAACGAATACTCGGTGCCGTCAGGTGTAGCTGTTGCACCTTCCGTTCCGTTCTTTACTACACGGGTCCGCCCGATCTCTGTCTCGCCGTTGCTCAAAATCACGTCGCCTGTCTCCGAATAGGTGCAAAGCGTCACATTCACAATCGCATTGCCTGCCACCTGGATCTCGATGTTTCCGTCGGCATTGAAATACCAGCCATGGGTGTTGTAATAACTACCGCCGTTCGCCGTTACGGTCTCATGGTCCTCCGGATAAAAGATAGCCGAAGCGAAATCATACGTCTGCACGCTTCCGATAGTTGCCGTCTCAAACGGAGTAACCTTTGCCTGGATAGTGGTGTTGCCGGTGATAGCATCGCCTTCTTGTGCTTTCTTGCCGCTTGTGTAGAACCAGCCGCGGAACACATTACCCTCGCCTACTGCCGGGAGGTCATTCTCGTCATAGGGGATAGTAGTCAGCGTAGCACCCTCATAGGTCTCAAAACTACCGATCTTCTTGCCGTTCTGGTCTTTGTAAATCACCTCGCAAGGAGTGATCTCTGTTGCCTCGGCGAAGAAATAAGGCAGATATGTCTGGCTTCCCAACTCAAAAGTCAGTGTTCCTGCATCGCCCGTATAAACATAGATCAGGTTCTGTGCGAAGTTACCTTCCGTCTCGCCGCAAGCGGCTTTGTTGCTGAAGGTAGCAAAATCCACGCCGTCTTTTTTGATATTGATCGGGGTGTTGCTGTAATCGCAAGCGCCCAAAGTGAACTTCACCGGACCGTCAACAGGAACGGTAATCGTACCGCCTTGAATACCATGCTGACCGCCGTTGTAATTTGTTCCATCTACACTCACACCCTCAGGCAGCACGCCGCTTTCCGGCAGAATAACCTCATACGGATTAGCGCGGAACTCGATCTTGAAGTCCGTGAACGTACGCGGAACATTCTCAATAAATTGAATCTTCTGGAGAACGGCCTCAGTATTCACGCCGCGGCAGAGGTAGATATTGTTCTGCTCTGCACTCAGCTCAATAATTTGAGTGCCATACTCCGTCAGCTGACCCGTTGTAGCGTACTGGGTAGAACCCTTCTTCGGAGCGTCGTTCTCCATGTTCCAATCCCATACCTGTACATCGGCGGCATTCTGGCCGCTACGGGGTCCAAAACTCAGTTTCAACTTACCTGCTACGGCAGCTTTCGTAAAACAGCAATAGCCAGAACTATTCAACTTGATTCCGTTCAGACCATTCTTACCTGTCGCTCCGGCATCTTGGCATTTGTTGTTGAAATACAGACCATTGTCAGGACTGCTCGCCGGCTGTCCCTCCGTGTAATCCCATAGCAGGTCATTCGGACCTGCCCACATGACTGTGCTCAACAGAGCCGCCGCCATCAGTGTGAAAATCTTTTTCATGTATAACAAATATTTTAAAGTTGACTAATATCTCTCTTTCTTACAGCACCGCGATCTTACAGCGTAGCGGTCCTACAGCGCAGCGGTCTTACAGCATCGCGGTCCTACAGCATCGCGGTCCTACAGCGTAGCGGTCCTACAGCGTAGCGGTCCTACAGCGCAGCGGTCCTACACCATCGCGGTCTTTCCTTCAAAATCGGGCGCAAAGTTACAAAAAATATTCGACATACGCAAATTTATTTGCATATTTCTCCAAAAACCCGCAACTATTGTCCCTTTCGTATTATTCTTCGTCCATTGCTCCGACATCAAATGCCGGCCCATCCTCTTACAGCATCGCGGTCCTACAGCGCAGCGGTCCTACAGCATAGCGGTCTTACAGCGCAGCGGTCCTACAGTATCGCGGTCATTTCTCGTTCTTCCATCGAATGCACATCGTATGCTCATCGTATGCTCATCGAATGCTCATCGTATGCTTCACCAGACGTGGAAGGGACAGCAAGGCGAAACAACCCCGAAATCTGATCAGCAATGCACATTTGTGAATAATTTTTCTTTATTTTCCCCCTCTTTGCTTGAAATTCTGCACTTTTATTTGCATATTTCAAAAAAAAGCAGTAATTTTGCACCGCTATTTGTGCTGTTATGAACGAATTCTTAGAACAAGAGGAACAGGTTCTCAGGATGCTCAAAACCGTTTTTGACCCCGAAATACCTGTCAACATATACGATTTAGGGCTTATCTACGGCATTGACATCAATGACCGCACATGCACTATCACCATGACCCTCACTGCCCCGAGCTGTCCCGCCGGGGACTTCCTTGTCGAAGACATCCGCCAGAAAGTGGGAAGCGTGGACGGTATCGAGAATGTCATCGTCAATATCGTCTTCGAACCCGAATGGACCAAAGACATGATGTCCGAAGAAGCCAAACTCGAACTCGGAATGCTCTAAAAAGCACAAATGAGAAAATGAGAAAATAAATAAATGAAAAAATAACATGATTTATTTTGTAAGCGACGCACACATCGGTTCCAAGGCCATCACACGGGGATGGGCGCACCAGAAGAAGTTTATCCAGCTCCTGAACAAACTCGGCGAAGACGCCGTAAGCATCTACCTTATGGGAGACATCTTCGACTTCTGGTTCGAGTACTACACCAAGGACAAATCCAAAAAAGAATACCAGCCTCTCTTCCGCTGCATCCGCCACCTCGTGCGCAAGGGCGTACATGTACATTATTTTGTAGGCAACCATGACATGTGGACTTGGGGAGGACTCGCATCCATGACAGGCATGGAAGTGCACTTCGAGCCTACCACCATCCGCCGCTACGGCAAGACCATCTATCTCGCTCACGGAGACGGAATAGTGCCCTTCGACTTGGAGAACCACTACCCCCGCGAAGCCCGGGCTCAGATACGCAAGTTCATGCGTCTTCGCAAAATCTTCCAGAACGAGTTCCTGCAGTTCCTTTTCCGCTGTCTGCCACCCGCTTGGGGAAACAAGATCGGCTATACATGGGCTGCCAAAAGCCGCCAGAAAGAGTTGGACAATCCCTGTCCCTTCAAAGGCGAGAAGAACGAAGAACTCGTGCTCTTTGCCAAGGAAGAGGAACGCCTCAAAAACCACCGCGACTACTATATCTTCGGACACCGCCATATCGAACTCGACTTCCAGTTGGAGTCCGGAAGCCGCGTCATCATCCTCGGCGACTGCTTCCGCCAGTGGACATACGCCTCCCTCAACAAGCACGGAGAACTCCAGCTCCATAACTACGACGAGGAGCTGCAAGCAGAGAAAGAACAGCAAGCCGCTAACCCCGCACCCGTACAATGAGCACAAGAGAACAACAGCTCGCTGCCTTCGGGCGGCTGCTGGACATAATGGACGACCTGCGGGAGAAATGCCCGTGGGATCATAAGCAGACGTTCGACTCACTCCGAGAGAACACCATCGAAGAGACCTACGAACTGGCGTCCGCCATTTCCAAAAAGGACATGACCGAGATCAGCAAAGAACTCGGAGACGTTCTTCTCCATGTCGTCTTCTACGCCAAGATGGGTTCGGAGAAGAAATGGAACTTCTCCGGCGCACCGCAAGAGGGCGCACCGCAAGAGTCTTTCGACATTGCCGATGTCTGCAACCGCCTCTGCGACAAACTCATCTTCCGTCATCCGCATGTCTATGGAGACGAAGCCGCTAAAAACGCAGAAGAAGTGAGTCACCTCTGGGAACAGGTCAAACTCAAAGAGAAAGGCGGTAACAAAACCGTCCTCGGCGGAATACCCGATTCACTGCCTGCACTCATCAAAGCCTACCGTATTCAGGACAAAGTCGCCAATGTCGGTTTCGACTGGGAGAAACGCGAAGATGTCTGGGACAAAGTCAAAGAAGAGATAGCCGAATTCGAAGCCGAAATGCGCACTCTGCCAAATGACCAAATGGTAAATGACCAAATGGTAAATGAATTCGGTGACTTGCTTTTCGCACTCATCAATGCCGCACGGCTTTACAAGATCCGCCCGGACAACGCCCTCGAGCATACCAACCTCAAGTTCATCCGCCGCTTCAACTATCTCGAATCCCGCGCCAAAGAGCAGGGACGTGACCTCAAAGACATGACCCTCGCCGAAATGGACGCCCTCTGGAACGAAGCAAAAGAACAGGAACACTAACCCGGTCTGCTATCCCGCTGTCACACAAAAAAAACGAGCCCCTCAGAACTCGTTGTGCGGCATAAAAGACTCGAACTTTCACTCCTTGCGGAACCAGATCCTAAGTCTGGCGCGTCTACCAATTCCGCCAATGCCGCCCGCGTTCGGCAGAATGTAACCGAAAACGGGTGCAAAGGTACGAAGATTTTTTGAATTATGCAAGAAAAAACGCAAACTTTTTATCATATTTTGCCAAATGGCGTCAAAATTGTCCATAAAAAGACGCCCTCGCCTGTTGCGTATGTCGGTGTAATGGTAGGAGCCGGCACCCGGCACGAACTGCCCGAAGAAAACGGCATAGCCCATTATATCGAGCATTGCGTATTCAAAGGCACCGCACAGCATTCCGCACGGCAGATCATCAGCAAAGTGGAAGGCATCGGAGGCGAAATCAACGCCTACACCACCAAAGAGGAAACCACTTTCTATGCCGCCACGCCCGTAGAACATATCACGCTCACCCTCCGTCTTATCAGCGAACTGGTGCTCTGCCCCACGTTCCCGAAAGCCGAAACCGACAAAGAGCTGTCTGTTATCCTGGACGAGATTGAGAGTTATAACGACTCGCCGTCCGAACTCATTTATGACGATTTTGAGGCGCTCCTCTTCGACGGAACACCGTTGGCGATGCCTATTCTCGGCACAAAGAAGTCACTCCGCGCCATAAGCCGCAACCCGCAGACACCTATAAATTGGGTGCGCGCGCATTACACTCCCGCGCGTATGGTGGTATTCTGTCAGGGAGATGTCTCTCCCGACAAGATCTTCCGCCTCGCCGAACAAGCATTCGCCCCCCTTGCTGCAACACAGCCCTGCAGCGAAGCGCTCTTACAGCGAAACGCTCTTACAGCGCCAGCGGTCTCACAGCGCCAGCGGTCCTACAAAAAACACACCCATCAGGTGCACGCCATGCTCGGCGCCAAAGCCTATCCCTTGGGACACGAACTCCAACTGCCCCTGTATCTGCTCAACAATATCCTCGGCGGCGGAAGCCTCAACTCGCGCCTCAACCTCAGCCTGCGCGAGAAACGCGGTTTGGTCTATACCGTCGAGTCCGCCTATACACCGCTAAGCGACACCGGCTACTGGTGTACCTATTTCGCGTGCGACAAAGAGGATCTCGCAGCCTGCGAACAACTCATCCGGGACGAACTCGACAGACTCTGTTCCTCGCCACTGAGCGACGCCGCACTCCGACAAGCACTCCGACAACTGCGCGGACAGATGGCTATCGCCGCACAAAACCAGGAGGCGTCCGCACTCGCCATGGCGAAATCAATGCTCTATTTCTCAACCGCTCCTACGTGGCAGGAGACATTCGACAAAATAGCAGGAACCACACCCCGGACACTACTCCAAATCAGCCAAGAGACACTCTCTCCTGACAATTTGTACACCCTCAGATACGAATAACATCCATTTTGGTATTTTTCGTGCATAATTATACAACTTGAAGACAATTTTTGCACAAAATGCATATTTTTTGTCTATTTTTGCGGAAAAATGCACAAAAAGTTTGCTCATATCAAAAAAAAGTTGTATCTTTGTGCGCTTTTTGCATTTATGCGGAAATAATATACTGTAATTATTATATTTTATGAAGAAATTTTTTACACTTTTATTGCTCACGACAGCAACACTGGTGATGTATGCGCAGCAGAAAGAGGTAAGCGGAGTCGTTGTGGACTCCAAAGGCGAGCCGATCATCCAAGCGTCCGTCATCGCCAAAGGTACGACTATCGGTACTGCGACAGATATCGATGGTAAGTTCAAAATGGAAGTTCCCGCCTCGGTCAAGACCCTGGTGGTTACCTACATTGGAATGGAGAAAAAAGAAGTTGCAGCAGGCAAGAATCTGAAAATTGTGCTCACCGAAAACGCCGAAGTGCTCCAGGAAGTGGTTGTCACCGGTTTCGGTAATGTGAGCAAGGGTTCTTACACCGGTTCCGCTACTGCCGTGCAGGCAGAAGACATCGAGAAGAAGAGCCCGAGCGAATTGTCCAAATCCATGGCAGGCGAAATCGCCGGCGTACAGGTCATCAACGGTAGTGGACAGCCGGGTACCAACGCTACGATCCGTATTCGTGGTGTCGGCTCACTCAACGGTAGCTCCGCACCGCTCTACGTAGTAGATGGTGTAACCTACGACGGTGACATCTCCTCTATCGACCCGGGCGACATCGCTTCTTATACCGTCCTCAAGGACGCTACCGCCACCTCCCTCTACGGTGCACGCGGTGCCAACGGTGTGATTGTCATCACTACCAAGAAAGGAACTTCGGGCGAGACCGGAAAGATCGACGTGGATGTCAAATACGGAGCCAACATGCGTCTGCTCCCCCTCTACGACGCCATCACCTCGCCGGAAGAGTACGTAGCTCTCTCTTGGCAGAGCATCTACAATGCACAACGCTATGCAGGAAACGGTACTACCTCAGAAAGCACCGCTATCAAGAATACCAACAACCTGCTCTTCACCGGTAGTGGACTTCCTGACGGTTACAACCTCTGGCAGGCAGCGGGCAAGAACCTTATCAACGCGTATGACGAGAATGGTCTTGTTAATCCGTCTTTCGATATGAACATTCCTCGTAAAGTCGGATATGAGAATCTGGAGTCCTGGCGTAATGCTATCTTCCGTACCGGACAGAAAGTGGACGCTAATATCAAGATCTCCGGCGGTACCGAGAAAGTGAAATACTTCACCTCCTTTGGCTACCTCATGGACGAGGGTTACTACCAGGCTTCCGACTACAACCGTTTCACCGTTCGTTCCAATGTGGACTTCGAACCCAAGAAATGGTTGAAGGGTAATGTCAACCTGGCATATACCTACTCCAATATGAACAGCCCTGACCAGAACGGAGACGGCGCAATGAACAATGGTTTCTACTATGTAAACGCCATTCCGCCGATCTACCCCGTTTATCTGCGTGATAAAAACGGTAATATCGCTACCGATCCGCGTACCGGTCTCGCATACTACGACTACGGTAACGACAAGCAGCGTTCCTTCGGTATGGGTATCAACCCTGCCGGCTCGCTCCGTCTGGACAAAGAGAACCAGGTTCAGCACGAGGTGGACGCCAAGACCTCTCTGGAGTTCAAACTCTACAAGGGGCTCAAATTCACCCTCAATGCCGGTCTGCACTACTACAACAACCGCTATACCGACCTCACCAACAAGTATTACGGTGACGCAGAGGGTATCGGTCGTATCCAGCAGCAGAGCGCCAACCTCTTTACCGTTTCGGCACAAGAGCTCTTGGAGTACAACAACACCTTTGGCGACCACTCCGTCCGCGTAATGGCAGGACACGAGAACTACCTCTATAACTCCAACTACATGCTGGGTTACAAGTCCTACATCGCAGACCCGTCTTCTTTGGAACTGGGTAACGCCATCAAGATGAACGCTATCGGCGGTAACTCCACCCGCTATGCACTCGATGCATACTTTGCTACCGCTACCTATACCTACGACGAGCGCTATACCATCTCGGCTAACTATCGTGCCGACGGTAGCTCGCGCTACGCCAAAGGTCACCGCTGGGGACACTTCGGTTCGGTAGGTGCCGCTTGGACTTTCACCAACGAGTCCTTCATCGAGAACTCCGACGCCAAAGAGTGGCTCAAAGACGGTAAACTGCGTCTCTCTTGGGGTGTGTTGGGTAACCAGGTCAACTCCCTCTACTCCTACACCGATATGTACACCATCGAGAACCTCAACGACCAGATCGCTTACCTCTGGGCAAGCAAGGGTAACCAGAATATCACCTGGGAGCGTTCCAACACCGTTGACCTCGGTCTGGAGTTCTCTATCAGCAAGTACTTGGATGCAGAGATCGACTATTTCTGGAAACTGACGGACAACATGATCTCGCCTCGCGCGGTGGCTCCGTCGCTCGGATACAGTTCTATCCCTACCAACGACGCCAAGATGGTCAACACCGGAGTGGAGTTCCAGTTCGATATCCACGCAGTGGACATGCGTAATGTCAAATTGGACTTCAAACTCAACGGTGCACACTATAAGAACTACATGACCCAGATGCCTATCGACTACTATGATGCAGACGGCACGCCGCACCGTATGACGATGAACGGCGCGATGTCAGAGGGTCACTCCTACTATGACCACTACACCATCCGTTACCTCGGTGTGGATCCCACCAACGGTGAGTCGCTCTTCGAGGCATACTATGACTCCCGTGACGGTGACTTTATGGCGGCTAAATCGGACGGAACGTACAACTACATCCCCTCGCTCCACCAGTGGCTTCTGGATCAGAAGAACGACGGCGTAGAGAACCCGGAGCAATACCTCAAAACCACCTACACCAACGATCCTACCACCGCTGCTTCGCAGTATGTAGGCAAGAGCTATCTGCCTGACCTCTCCGGCGGTTTCGGATTTGACCTGGAGGTCTATGGTGTCACCCTCTCCGCTTCCTGCTCATACCAGATCGGCGGTTACGGATATGACTACACCTACATGGCTTTGATGGACAACAAGCAGGTGGGCGGTCACAACTGGCACGTGGACGTACGTAACGCATGGACGGAGAACAACCCCGGACACGGAACCTTGGATGCTGCCGGCAACGTGGATATGACAAGCCTCAACCCGCTGGACATCCCCCGTATGTCAAACGGCGCAGGACAGTATGACAACTATGCCAACACGGCTTCCACCCGTTTCCTCACCAGCAACTCGTTCCTGAGCTTGAACAACGTACAGGTAGGATATAACTTCCCGAAGAAGCTGATCGAGAAAATCAAACTGCAGAAACTCCACCTCTATGTAGCAGCCACCAACCTTTGCATCGCAACGGCTCGCCGCGGCTACAACCCGATGACTTCCTTCACCGGTTCGTCTGACACCCACGGCTACTCGCCGCTGTCAACCATCGTAGGTGGTATCAAGTTCACCTTCTAATACGAGTACTGACACCATAAATTGAAAACAAATATGAAAAAATTATATTATATCTTCGCTTTGGCTGCCGTTACACTGGCAGCAAGCAGTTGCGCCGACAGCTACCTCAACCAGGAGCCGGGCGGAAGCAGTATCACCGAGGGACAGTACCAGAGAATGGACAATGTGACCGAAGGTACTGTCAGAGGTGTTTATACCCTGCTCTATGAGTACGGAGGAGAACACGATGCCTTCGCACAGCGTTCCTTTGACATGTACGGGGATCTGCTCTCCGGCGATATGGCGCTCAAAACCCAACGCTACGGATGGTTCTCTACCGACGAGTTAGGCCAGACCTACACCCGCCGTGCCACCTTCTGGAACTACTACTACGGTATCATCCGTATCTGTAACAAAGCACTCAATGCTATCGAAGCCCAATACACGGAAGAAGAGATTCAGGAAGCGCTGGTGAACTACTCGGACGCTACCGAAGAAATGATGACCATGCTCATGTACACCGCCGAGATCTATACGATGCGCGGCTGGGCTTACGCCGGACTGAGCCGCTACTTTGTATCCCCCACCGCTGGCATGAACGATTTGGCAGTACCTATCTACACCGAGCAGGACACCAAAGCCGACACCATTCTGGGTGCTCCGCGCGCCAGCGTAGGTGACCTCTACCTGCGTATCGAGGAGGACTTCACACAAGCAATCCAGATCTTTGAGGTTACCGACCTGATGGGAATCGAGCGTACCAACAAGATTGAGGCCAACTCCGATATCGCACGTATCTCTCTGGCTTACTCCTACCTCAACAAGGGCGACAACACCAACGCCTACAAATGGGCTACCGAAGCTATCAACAAGACCACAGCCACGCTGCTGCCTAACGAAGAAGTGCTCACCACCGGTTTCAACGACATCAGCAGCAACAACTGGATCTGGGGTAAGGACGTAACGGTGGACAACACCACCTCTCTGGCTTCTTTCTTCGGCCAATGCGATATCTATTCATATAGTTACGCAGGCGCAGGTGATGTCAAAGGTATTGACAAGAACCTCTACGATCAGATCCAAGCATGGGATATCCGCAAGTTCTGGTGGAACAACTACGCCACCTCCGGTCAGAAGAACGCTTCTACCTACGAGTACGCACCGGACGGCAAGTTCTACTCAGCCAAACTGCCGCAGAAGTTGAACGGCGACCGCGACTGGCTCAGCGACGATGTCTATATGCGTCTGGAGCTGGCTTACCTCATTGCTGCCGAAGCCGCTGCACGTCTGGGAGACAACACAAACGCAAAGAACTACCTCTTCGCCATCACCGACCAACGCGTTCTGCCGACACAGGAGTCTGTTTACGAAGACTGGAAAAACAATCTCTCTGACGGAGATCTGCTGGCTACTATCAAGCACAACTGGCGTGTAGAACTCTGGGGCGAGGGATATGCTCTGCAGACCTTCCGTCGCTACCAAGAGAAAGTTACACTGGGCGACAACCACCTCCGCAGCAACAAAGAGCTGGATCCGAGCACACCACGTGTTTACACCTTCGAGATCCCGACTTCCGAGGAGTACTACAACCCGTACCTCCGTATTGCGGATGTCAAACACTTACATTTTAAGACTACCAAGCATCATAAAGAATAAGGTATTAGTATAATTTTTATTAACTTCAACATTTTAATTGTATGAAAAAGTATTTATTTATGGCTATCGCAGCCGTTACAGCTTTGGCATTTTCAAGCTGTAAAGACGAGAAAGACACCCCCACAACCGATTTGGTTGTTACCGTGTCTCCTAAAACACTGGAGTTGGCTGTAGGTGACGAGGTTAAAATCCGCGCCACTGTTACCCCTGCCGGCTCTGACGTAAAAGTGACTTACACCTCTGACAACGAAGCTGTAGCTACCGTAACTGCTGCCGGTTTGGTTACCGGTATCGAAGAAGGTACTGCCAACATCATCGTTTCCGCTCAAGGTGCTAAATCCGACACTTGTGTCGTTACCGTTGTTTCTGCAGAGGACGCATTCAAATGGGCTGGTTGGACTATTTGGAATGTGGACAAAACAAACATCCTGTCTCACGACACCGCAGAGGTTACTCTTAAAAGCGGACAAGTGGTTCACTGCGTAATGGTTCCGGCTACTGCACGTGTATGGAGCGATGGTATTGTTTTTGACGATGCTGCTGGAAACAATGCCGGTATCGGCTATATCAGTTTTATCGACACTGTACCTGTTTACTTGATTACCGAGGCTTTGGACGACAAAGGAACTAACTATTACTTTGTAGGTTCCTCTACGCTCTATTTCGTTGATGACTTTAACGCAAATGACACCGCTTATGCTTACTGTGCAAAAGCCGGTAAACCGGGTGATGCTGCTGTTCAACTTGAATTTATGGACGGCGACGGAAAAGATGAAGGCATTGATGGCGCTTCCATTTGGTATCTTGACTGCGCCACTTTCCAAGGCTACCCGACTGTCGGCATGATAGGAAGAAGTCTCTTCTATGGCGACGAAACATCTACCTACTACAAAAGCAATGTAGGATGGTTTGAAAATGTTGGTGGTTTGAAGTATAATTCTGATTCCACTGCTCATTTGGCAGAGTGGTGTGATATAGAATCCAAATATTACGAGAACTGGCCGGCTACTACTTCTGCCAAGAAGTACTTTATCATTGATCCTGCTAAGATGCAGAACCGCGAGAATCTGAATCCGACTCGCTCTCTCGATAAAGTCACTTTGCATATGGCTAAGTAATTGCCATTAAGCAAATATCGAGTTTAATCAGGCTGCTCTCACGGGCAGCCTGATTTGTTGTCTATAGGCTCTCCATTTCACCCCGCACCCTCCGTACTGGTAACGATGAGGTAACGTAAATGAATCGGAAAAGGACACAAAATTACACGAAAATACGCTAAAATTTATGCATCCGGCACAAACTTGCAAAAAAATTTGCACATCCCAATATTTTTTGTTATCTTTGCACGCTAAATTTGATAAAATCTATCATTATGAAAAGATATATTCTCTCAGCATTGGTAGCGATAGTCGCTATTCCGCTGTTTGCCGTTCCGGCAGATCCCACTCCTTTCCGGTACACTTTACCCGATGGCACAACTGTGATGGCACAACGCCATGGAGACGAGTTCCACTCTTATATCACCTCCATGGAGGGCAAACTTCTGGAGGGAACTCTCGACGCCGAAGTACAGAAGAAAGCCAATGTACGCCGCCGTATGCCACGCTCTGCCGGAAGCCACACCTTCCCCACCAAGGGATCGCCGCGCAGTCTGGTACTGCTGGTAGGTTTCTCCGACATGCCTTTCGATCAGTCCCGGCAGGATTTCCAGGATCTGCTCACCAAGACCGGCTACGACCATAACGGCGCTACCGGCTCTTGCCGCGACTATTACATAGCATCTTCCGATAGCATTTTCTCGCCGCAGTTTGACTGCTTCGGCCCGTTCACCGTATCGCAGAAAATGGCATACTATGGCGCTAATGTCGGCACCAGTAACAGTCAGCACGCCGCCGAAATGGTGGCTGAAGCCTGCCAACTGGCGCACGAAGCAGGTGTCAATTTCAAAGACTATGACACCAACCATGACGGACTGCTGGACAACGTCTTCATTTTCTTTGCCGGTCACAACGAGGCTGAGGGAGGCGGAGCCAACACCATCTGGCCGCATGCCGGCGACATCTCCAGAATGGCTCTCAAGCTGGATGGCGTAACCGTAGGGTCGTACGCTTGCACCTCCGAATACAAAGGTTCGGCAGGCAAGACCCGCTGCGGTATCGGTACTTTCTGCCACGAGTTCGGACATGTCGTCGGACAACCGGACTTCTACGACACCGACTACAACTTCTATACTGTCGGCAACTGGGATATCATGTGTCAGGGAAGCTATAACAACAACGGCAACACCCCCCCGCTCTTCTCTGCCTGGGAGCGTATGTACGAAGGCTGGCTCACGCCCAAGCAGTTGTCCCTGCCGGGCAACTACGCCCTCTCTGCTACGCCGTTCCACGCCGAGGCATACCTGATTGCGGCAGAAACGCATAACATGAATGGCACTATGCCTACCCCCTCCGAATTCTTCATTCTGGAGAACCGCAATAGTAATAATGTCTGGGACTCTTATCTCCCCGGACACGGCATGCTCGTATGGCATATCGACTACTCCGCATCCGCATGGTCGCAGAACGTACCTAACAACGGCCCGACACTCATGCGCATGCATCTGGAGGAGGCGAACGGAATAGGATGGAAGAAACGCTCCCAGTCCGCAAGCGGAACTGCCGGAGACCCCTACCCCGGTTCGATGGCTGTCACCACTTTTACCCCGACACTCCACAACGGTACCGTCCTTGCCGACCAGCCGCTCTTCAACATCGAGGAGAAAGGCGGTATCGTCACTTTCACCTATATCAGCATGGGCAAGTCCTCGCTCAAAGCTGACAAGAAAGAACTCCACTTCGTGACTACCGTCAGCGACAACAAGCAGATCGTTGACTGGACTCCCGAATCCTTTGAGCTTCTGGGCGCCAGCCTCGACCCCGAGGAAGAAATCACCGTGCGCGGAAACAACAACTTCCGCCTCTATATCGGCGACGAAGCCCCTGCGCTCACAAGCTCTGCATGGAAGGCAAGCGTAAGCCTCAAGCCCAATACCGACTCGATTGTGGAGCAACGTGTCTGGGTCAGCTTCCGCCCGACGGCTAAAAGTTGCACCACCACTTCCGGTGTACTGACCGTTTCTTCCAGCGCTGCCAGCCTGACTATTCCTGTCTATGGCGATGCACCGCGTCCCACATACGTCACTACGCCTGAGGTCAAAGAGATAGCTTATGTCACCCCCTACTCCTTCCGCGCAACGTGGGGCAACGTAGAGGATGCCGAGTTGTATTATCTCACCCTCTTCCAGCGCTCGGAAGGCGAGAGCAAGTATGTACAAGGCTTTGAGGACTTTGATGACAACGCCAAAGTCCTGCAATCCGGCTGGAAAACCAATACCAACCAGACCACCACTTATGCCAAAGCCGACGGCACCAAATCGCTGGCATTCACCTCCCACGGAGACCAGATCACCTCGGAGACCTATCCCTCGCCGGTGACATCGATGAGCTTCTGGTACAACAGTTTCACCTCCACCGTGGACACCATCGGTGTACTGGAGGTAGAGGCGTTCAACGGTACCGACTGGGAGATGGCAGACCAAGTGATCGTCACCAACAAAGCCAAACGCGTGACCGCCTCCTACGACTTTGAGGCGGAGAAGAACTACATCGCCTTCCGTATCACTTGGATTGACAACGGCGGAGCCGGCCTCGCACTCGATGCCTTCACCGCCACTATCTCCGAGAAGATCGACTATATCTACCGCGGATCGCAACTCTATACCGTTCCTACTTTTGACGGCACCGATCCCTACTACACCTTCTCCAACCTCGAGCCCGAAAGCGACTACTACTTCCAGATACAGTGTACCGATCTCGACAAAGGTTGCGAAGAACACCTCACCGCCCTCTCGGAGCCGATTGAGGTACGCACACTTGCCGGCGAACCTCTGGACGGCAAGGCGATGACCATCGGTTATGACAGTCTCTATTACAGTTCGCCTACCCGCGTTGTTTACCTCACCGAGCCCAAGACGGGCGACCGCCTCTATTTCTTTGACACGGCGGGACGTCAGGTCTATTCGATCAAGGTCTATACGGGTGCTTACTCCTACGCCCTGCCCGAGTCGGCTTTCCGCCGCGGCGAGGTCTATATGGTTCAACACGCCAAAGAAGGCAAGTTAGGTCGCAAGAACAAGCGCGTTAAATTCATCTTCCAATAATGAATCGCAAACTCCTGATATCCTTATTGTTGCTCTGGGCGGGTACCGTATCCGCTCAGGCGCAATACCGTAGCGGGGGAGGTCTCTCCGGCGACAACTACCATTTCGGATATGTCTCCGGTACGGTAGGCTACTCCATGTTGCATTTATCCTCCGCCGATGCTGTTTCCAAAGGCAACTTGGGCGGAGCAGTGGGACTCGGATACGAGTTCCGTAACAGCGGTTTCTGGACATCAGTCGGCGCCCAGCTCAGTTTCCACCGTTCGTCCCTTCTCATCGATGACTATACGCGCGACTACGCAGGGGCGGACACCCAGGGCAAAGATGCCGTCTTCCACTACCGCGTCTCCCAGCGCGACGAAGTACAGTGGCAGTTCGTGGATGTCCCCATCCTCTTAGGTTATTATGTACAGGGATTTTATGTCGGGGCAGGTGCCAAACTCAGTTATGCACTCAATCCCAAAACCAAATCCTCCGGCACATACAATCTCTCGGCTACCAACACCGAGTATAATGTCACTTTCTCCGACATGCCCGACCGCGGATACAAGGACTATGACTTCGCCTACGTGAACCACAACCGCCTCAATGTAGGCGTCTCCCTCATCGGCGAAGTGGGATACGACCTGCTATCGTCCCTGCCTACACGCAACTCGATCTGCCATGTTCTCAAAGCAGGATTGTATATCGAGTACGGACTCAACAACTATATCGCCCGCCGTGACACCCCTCAGCCCGCCATCGAGCCCGCAGCCACCAACGCCACACAAGCTACTGTATATCCTTACCTCAACACCTTCACCGAGCGACACCGCGTAGTGCCGTTCTATGCGGGATTCAAGTTGACCTATATGATCGGCGGCAGTCGCACGGCACGTGTAAGCTTCCACCACGGATGTATGTGCTATCAATAACAAGCAACATGAGAAAAACATTCTTATATACCTTTGGCATCTTTTTAGCAATGCTCGCTTCGGCTCCGGCACGGGGCGAAGTCTATCGTGATACCACGCGCCTGGACTCCGGCGTCTGTGCATCCCAAATGCCCGTAGAATGGAGGGGAAAGAAATACTATGCCCCCGACACCTATTACGCCGAGCAACTGGTGCGCATCGACACCACTTATATCTACGAAGATGACCTCATCACCGAACTGATCGACTCCGTTTATCAGGTCTATCAGCTCAACCTGGTAGTCTATCCCGAGTATCTGTACAACCGTATCGTCGATGTCTGCGAGGGCGACTCCATCGTCTTCCGCGGCAGGTCGTTCACCGGACCCGGCGATTTCTATGACACCGTCCCGTCCGTCAACGGATGCGACTCGGTGGAGCATATCTTCGTCCGCTACCATATGCCCTTCGAGGGATTTGAGGAGCACTATCTGGATGCTTCGGGTAAGTTCGTCTGGGCTCGGAACAACAAGACCTACACCCAGCCCGGCACCTATGATTTCCAGACACAGACCGTCTATGGATGCGACTCGGTCTGGCATCTGCATCTGAAAGAACTGCCGTCCTATCTCTTCAAAGAACAGGCTACCTACTGCCTCTCCAAAACCGATCTGGCATTCACCTGGCGAGGACAGACTATCACCGAGTCCGGCACCTATTATGACCGCTATTCATCCGTGGACGGCAGAGACAGTGTCTATCAGCTGGACATCATCGTCTATCCCTACTACGACTACAGCCGTACACTCACTATCTGCGACGGCGGAAGCGTTACCTTCGGCGGCAAGACCTACACCCAAGGCGGTGTTTATACCGACAGTCTTCTATCTGTCGGCGGATGCGACTCGGTCATCACCACCATCGTCAATGTCGAGCGCAGTTTCCACCACTACGACACCGTTTATATCACCAACCAGGAGTCCCTCTCCTGGCATGGACAGACAATCACCCAAGGCGGTAATTTCTTCGACTACAACACCTCGGCCGTCAGTGGCTGCGACTCCGTGTACCAGCTCACTGTCTATCTCTCCTCCGTGTATATCTACACCAAGGATACGGCTATCTGCCAGACCGAGACTCCTTATATCTGGCGCGGCAAGGAGTGTGACCAACTGGGCACACACACCTACGAAGACCGCTATACTACCCTCACCGGACAGGACTCGATCTACCGCCTCACACTGACGGTCTATCCCGCTTACCGCTTCGACCATGCTATCATCCTCTGCCCGGGCGAGACACAGGAGTTCCGCGGCAAGAAGTATGTCCATCCCGGAGACTACTATGACACCCTCCGCACCATCCACGGATGCGACTCCATATGCCATATACACGTCATCCGCAAGGAGGCGTACTATAACGAAGAACATATATCCCTCAACGACGGACAGTCCTTCTACTGGCCCAAGAACGGCGAGACCTACACCGAGGTCGGCACATACGAGATCCACGAGAAGACCGCCGAGGGCTGCGACTCGACCATGATACTCTTCATCACCCGCAACCCCAAGTATTTCTTCCCGGAGACACGCGAGGTCTGCCAACCCGACACACTCCCCTATTTCGTTTGGCGAGGAAGGGAGATCAACGAGTCCGGAGTCTATTGGGACTCTCTGCAGACCAAAGCCGGACAAGACTCCGTCTATAAACTCAACCTCACCATCCATCCGCGATATATATCCTATGAGGACAAGGATGTCTGCGAGTCGGAGAACTTCACCTGGAGAGGACAGACCATCACCCGGACAGGCACCTACTACGACACCCTCCGCACCGTTCACGGATGCGACTCCGTGATTGTTCTTAGGGTCAATATGTACCAGTTTGAGACCATACAATATGACACCATCTGCGATGGTGACACTATCTACTGGGAGGGACAGACCATCACCGAAGAGGGCGTCTATAAACAGCGCTATCCACGTGCCGAAGGATGCGACTCCGTGCTCACACTCAATGTCACCATGTTCTACCCCTTCACCCGCAACTACTCCGACACTATCTGCGAGACCAAACTCCTGGCTGGCGAACCCTATCTCTGGGGACCCAACCAACGGCAACTGTGGGCACACTGGAACGATCAGACAGCACAATACGAAGATTCCATCTACTGGAACTGTGACAGTACCCGCTTCTTCCACCTCCATGTCCTGCGCGAGCGCGTACATATTGATACTCTCACCCTCTGCCAAGGCGACTCGGTGGAGATCATCCTCCACGACGGCAAGCACCGCTGGCTCTCACAACCGGGAATGTATTATGACACCATACCACAGTTCGGCAAGACAGACACCTACGCCTGCGACAGTGTCTCAGGCAAACTGGTCATCGTCCACGCCACCAGTTGCGACACTATCACACGCCATATCCTCGACAAAACCCTGCCATACCATTGGGCGAACTACGACATATCCCTCTCCGGATACTATGCCGACACACTCAGCAAGGCAAACACCGGGTGCGACTCCATCGTCGTCCTCCACGCCATCGTGGATACCAGCTATCTCTATGTCGATTCGGTCACCATCTGTGCACCACACTACCATGGAGACAACAACCCCCTCAACACCCCTTACCTCTGGCAGGGACACAAACAGAACGGCAAAGACCGGTACGAGATCTACTATGCCGGCACCTACTGGGACAGTCTAAAGACCGTCAACACCAAAGTGGACAGCGTTTATTGCCTCATCGTCAAAACCCTGCCTACCTATCACGAGAAACGTATCTACGACCTCTGCGAAGGAGACTCGATACAGTTCGCCAACCGATGGATACGCGAGCCGGGCGTCTATTACGATACACTCCATACCATCAACGGATGCGACTCGGTCATGCAACTAACCGTCAACCTCCTCCAACGGTACCGTATCGCCCTCACCCGGGACATATCCGACCGGGAGACCTACCGATGGGTACTCAATGACATTAACGGTACCAGAGAACATCTCCTCTCTATTCCCGGAACCTATACCGATACCCTCCGGACAGTACGCGGATGCGACTCCGTCGTCGTCCTGACACTCAATATCCATCCTACCTACCGGTTTGAGGAGAACCAAGTCATCTGCCAATCCGAGACTCCGTTCCTATGGCACGGACACCAGTATTGGACATCGGGCGACTATCAGGACAGTCTGCGCACCACCATGGGCTACGACTCCGTCTTTACCCTCCACCTGCAGATATATGACACTTTCTATGTGGATCGCTATGTCTCCATCTGCCGGGGCGAGAGCTTCAAGTATAACGGCAAGAACTACACCCACGGTGGTCTGTATCTCGACACCCTCCGTTCCCAACACGGATGCGACTCCGTCGTCGTCCTGCATGTACAGGAACTGCCGGACTACTTCTTCTCCGATACCATAGCGGTGGCTAACCGCCAGCCTTACACCTGGCGTGGCAGAACGTTCACCCACTCCGGTGTCTATCGCGACGAACTGCAGACCAGACTCAACGGATGCGACTCGGTCTATCAGCTGGTGCTCACTATCTATGACAAGGAAGTCCTGCGCGACACCACCATCCGCGTCTGCGAACGGGACCTGCCCGTCCGCTGGCGCAACCGATGGCTCTATGACGAAACCACTATCTACGACACCGTCTCTGTCACCGACGTGGATACCATCTGGCGCGTCAACCTACAAGTGAGCCGAATGAGCTACAAGGAGATACGCCATGTCCTCTGCGAAGGAGAGGTCTTCCGGTTCAACGGCAAGACCATAACCTCCGACACCCTCTATCATGACACGATCTTCGAGGGCTACGGATGCGGTACCGACTACACCGTCTGGATCACCTTCAGGCAGACATACACCTACGACTATACCGGCAAGACACGTGCCGACAAACCCTATGTCTGGCATATAGCCGACACCACCTATACCTTCACCCAATCCGGCGTCTTCGAGCACCACACCTTCTATCAGGGGACACAGTGCGACTCCAATATCTATCGCCTCCACCTCACCGTGGGAGAGGTTTACCACTTCGTCGATTCAGTCACGCTCTGCGAGTCGGACCTGCCCTATTTCTGGCGCAACAAACAGATCACACAAGCAGGCTTCTACCACGATTCGCTGCAGACCACCTTGGGCTACGACTCCATCTACACCCTCAAGGTCTTGGAGATAACACCGGCCTACTATGAGGAGAAATTCATCAACCTCTGCGCGGAAGCCGGTTCGTATTACTACCGGGGCAAACTCTACGACAAAAAAGGTGTCTATTATGACACCATCCCGTCGATCCACGGATGCGACTCCATCTTCCGTATCGTGGTACGGGTGATGCCTACCTACGAGATCTATGACACCGTACATATATCCGACCGGGAGACCTATACCTTCGACGGCAGAACACTCTATACCGGAGGAGGATACGTTTCCTACGGCAAGACCATCTACGGATGCGACTCCATCGTGCATCTCCAACTCTACGTACACCCCTCCTATCTGTTCGACGAACAGGAGGAGATCTGTAACAAAGACACCCTCTACTGGCACGGCAAGAAACTCTTCAAGGAAGGCGTTTACTACGACTCGCTCCTCACCCGGCAGGGATACGACTCCATCTACCGGATGCACCTCACCGTGCACCCCACCTATTTCTTCCAGGAGACGATGACTATCTGCCCCAACCGCACCACCTATATCCATGGTATCAATATCTCCAAATCCGGTATCTACTACGACACCCTGTACACCATCCATGGATGCGACTCGGTCTATCGCATCACCGTCAACGAGGCGCGTACTATCCAGCAGATTTCATACGACACCATCTGCCAGGGAGAAAGCCGGTCCTTCTATGGCGTCGAATACTCCCGTACCGGCACCTACCGGCATGAGGTCGGATGCGACACGCTGATCATCCTGCACCTCTTCGTCAGAACGCCTACTATCACGGAGAAACGCGTCGTCGTATCTGACGAAGAACTGCCCTACCGCTATAACGGACGCGAGTATTGGGAGACCAATCTCTATGTCGATTCCTTCACCAACCGCTATGGCTGCGACTCCATCGCCAAACTCAATTTCATCGTCTCAGAACACTGCTCGCCATGGCACCGTATTCCGCTCTGTACTGGATCGGAGATCAAAATCGACTCGATGACCATCACACGCTCCGGCACCTACTCCTTCGTGCGACGTTCCCTCGTGAGCGGAAAAATGGACAGCCTATACCGCGTGGAGGTATATGACGTGCCCTCCTATGACATGCCTGTCGACGTGCGGCATATATGCGAAGGCGATACCGTCTTCTATGAAGGACAGGCGTTCACACGCGCCGGCACCTACGACTTCCGCCATGAGTCAATCTACGGATGCGATAGTATCCGCCATCTGGAGGTGATACTACACCCCGTTTACCGGTTCTATACCGAAGCCACTATCACCGACTACCAGTCCTACCGCTGGGAAGGCAAGGAGTATAACACCCAAGGATCGTATGACCTCACCTACCCCTCCGTCTATAGCTGCGACAGTACCCTGACACTCAATCTGACCGTCATACCTACACAGCGTGTCCATACCGAGGACACGGTCTGCTTTGGCGAGAAATATATCTGGCGCGGAAGAGAGATCACCGAAGAGGGATACTACCACGATACACTCTGTATCCTCGGCACACACACCTCGGCTATCTATTCGCTCCATCTGGTTATACAGACACCTACGCATATCCTCTCCGCCGAAGTGCCCGAACTGTGCGCCGATGCCGAATACATGGAGGTGGCGTTCACCTACTCCGGTGCCAAACCATCCACCTACTCCATCCTCTTCGGACAACTCGCAAAAGACCAGGGATTCAAGGATGTGCGGAACAAACCCTTTGATGCCGACTTCGTAGCACGGGCACCGATGCCGGAACGTAGAGAACTGCTCTACCTCGACCACCTCGACTATGTCCGTCCTGACTATTACGGAGCACGACTTGTCTTCGACAACGGCACCTGCCCGCAGGCTGTCTCCGACTCGCTCACCTTCCTCGTACGCTATCCGTCATGGATCATCGAGCAGAACTGGGACGACGTCGTGGCTCCACTCAAACCCGAACTGAACGGACATTACACCTTCTCGCAATACGACTGGTATGTCAATGGCACCCGGCAGTCCAATGACGGATCGGGGTACCTCCATAACGACCACCTCCAGCCCGGAGACGAAGTCGTACTCATGGCTACACGACGCGGAGAAAGCTATGCCATACCGTCATGCCCGCTGGTCATCCGACAGGCACCCGTACCCGTTTATTCCTACCCCGTACTGGTTTACCCGACCTCCGCACCAAAGCATGCTCCGGTGCTCACTATCGAAGCGCCGCAACAAGGACAATATAGCATCTACTCCACCGACGGACTGCTCATTCTGTCCGGCCACTTCGAAGAAGGGATAAACCAAATCACCTTGCCCGCAGCCTCCGGTATCTATCTTATCCGGACAACCACACTGCAAGGTGATGCCAAAACACACAAAGTGATGATCTACTAATCGGCAAATCCGAATACGAAATACACCGCCAGTACCAACAGAAGACCGGCTACGATGTGATTCCAACGGATCTGCATATGAAATGCGAATGCTGAAAAGATTACAAACACAACGAGGGTGATCACCTCCTGTATCACTTTCAGTTGCATCAGATTGAATACGCCTCCATTGCCTATATAACCCAACCGGTTAGCGGGCACTTGGAGGCAGTATTCGAAAAAGGCGATTCCCCAACTGAAGGCGATAACCGCTATCAGCGGCAACGACTTAAACCATGAGAACTCGGCCAGTTTCAGATGCCCGTACCAGGCAAAGGTCATAAAGATGTTCGATGCTACAAGGAGCATAATAGTATATATCCCGTTCATATTCCTAAATTAAATATTGTTTTTTTACATTCCCCATCGCGGCGTATATTGTCTCGCGCGCTTCGGGGTTGAGTTCTTGCAGCTGCCTCAGCAGCCCTTTGACTTTGGCGCGAGAGGACACGTGTTCGAAGGGGCACAACTTAGGCTGTTTCTGATAGCCGCGCATCTCGGCATAACGGCGGATGTCCTCTTCGGCGATCAGGCACAAGGGACGGATCATCGTCAGCGGCATCTTGTCCATCTTAAGCATTGGAGGGATCGTGGCTACCGCCCCTTGGAAGAGTATGTTCATCAGAAAAGTCTCCACCAGATCGTCCTGATGGTGTCCCAAGGCTATCTTGTTGCACCCGATCTCTTGCGCCAGATCGAAGATCACCTTGCGACGGTACCATGAGCACAGGAAACAGGGATCCTTGATCTGCCGCTTATCCGGCATGTCGGTGATCTCGGTGTCAATGATATACAGCGGCACGTTATAGCTGCGGGCGAAATCCTGAAGATAAGAGGTGTCGGACTGATAGTCACGCTCTTTGACGCGCACATGAACGGCGGACACCTTGAAACTCGGCTTATGCACGCGCGCACGCGTTCCTAATAACTCCAATAGGGCCAGACTGTCCTTACCACCGCTCAGTCCTATCAGTATATGATCACCGTCCGCTATCAGCTGGTAGCCGGCACAAGCCTTGTGAAACCGCTTGGTGATACGGCTCTGCAGTTGTCGTAATGCTCTCTGTTCTTGCGTCAGTTCCATAAAAAATCCGTTAAATCTGTCCAATCTGTGGACAAAAATACCATCCAAAAATCTGTCCAATCTGCTCAATCTGTGGACAAAAAAATAAAAATGTTTTTTATGTTTATGTCTTTTGTGGGATTTGTCCCGTAAGGGTTCTGGATTTAGCGGTGAAAACGATCTGGAAGCTTGCTTACAAGGCGTTTTTAACGATAAAGGCAGAAGGCGCAAAGCGCTAAAGCTCACAAAAGGTTTTTTTATGTTTTTTTCGTTTTATATCCGGCAATGCAAAATTTTTGAACAATTTTTGATAATTTTTGACCACCCAAAAATCTGCTCAATCTGTGGACAAAAAACAAGTAAGTATAGATAAAAAAAAAGAGCCTTACGGCTCTGTGCGCAGGATGAGACTCGAACTCACACGATCTTGCGACCACTACCCCCTCAAAGTAGCGTGTATACCAATTTCACCACCTGCGCTTATGTGCCCAGAACAGGACTCGAACCTGCACACCTCGCGGCATGCGCACCTGAAACGCACGCGTCTACCAATTCCGCCATCTGGGCAACTCCCCCGGTATAAGGGGTAGAAAAGAAAAGCAGGAATAATCCTGCTTGACTCTCTGCTGGAGCGGCAAACGAGACTCGAACTCGCGACCCCGACCTTGGCAAGGTCGTGCTCTACCAACTGAGCTATTGCCGCATATGTGTAAGACCACTTGCTCCCTTTAACCGAAAGCGAGTGCAAAGGTACTGCTTTTTTTTGATATACGCAAATATTTTCGAAAAAAAATGCAAAAAAAGTGCATTTTACAAGATATTTTACTTTTTTTCGCAAAAAAATACAAAAAAATTTGCGTATATCGGATTTTTGTAGTACCTTTGCAGTCGCTTTTGAAACAAAACGCCTTGGTGCTATCGTCTAGTGGCCTAGGACAACGGCCTCTCACGCCGTAAACCCCGGTTCGAGTCCGGGTAGCACTACCAAGAAAAAGTCTCGATTCGTCGGGACTTTTTTAGAAACAAACCAAGGTCAAGGAAAGTTGTCTGAGTGGTCGAAAGAGCCGCACTCGAAATGCGGTATACGCATTACGTCGTATCGGGGGTTCGAATCCCTCACTTTCCGCTTAAAAAGATTAGGGGCATCCCAATGGGACGCTCCTAATTCTTTTTAGAGATGTCCGAGGGCCTTCTCACACCCCGTTCGGAGGGTTCTCCGCCGCTACGCTCTGTCGATTATTGCTTCGTAATTTTCGAATCCCTCACGAGATACGTTTAGAATCTTTCATTATTACTGAGCATTTCAAACATATATGGGATAAAAGCATATGTGTCATCGCGCTTACCAAAACGTATCATGATGAGATTCTTATATGGATTTACGTATAGTACTTGTGCGTGTATGCCATATGCGTAAAAACCTGGATATTCCGGCGTGTAATCCATCCAACTAGTGTTGTACCAATTCATGTGATACCCATCGTTCTCCGTATTATATTCCGTCGAAAGACGAATCCACTCTTCGCTAACGATACGTGTACCATTCCACATTCCTTTATTCAAATATAACCTGCCGATTTTTGCCAGATCTTTCATGGTAGTGCTGATACCGCCAAAAGTATGAGGCATATCGTACTTGCGGCTATCAATATTGATGATGGCTGGAGACTCCATTTGTAAAGGGATCCAGACCTTTTCGCTCAAGTAGTCCACAAAGCGTTGACCTGTAGCTCGCTGGATGACGATGCCTAAGATTTCCGAGGTCATACTTTCGTATTTATACATAGTACCGGGTTCGTTTTCGAACTTCAGACCTCTGATTTGCTTCATGATATTTTTGCCGTAGTTCAGCTTCGCCATAGCATTCAGCCGCTTGAGGTCTTTTAAACGAAGAGAATAGGTGTCGTCGAAATCCAAGCCGCTACGCATATTCAACAAATGGCGTATAGTCAGTTTCTGCCACATGTCGTTCTTCTGTTTTAATTCGGGCAAATAATCAGTTACGGGATCGTCGATACTCTTGATATACCCTTCGTCAACAGCGATGCCGCATAGTAGTGAAGTGATCGATTTGGAGACAGAGAAGACTGTAGCAATCCTGTCAGTCGAGATGTCGCCCTGACATTTCTCGTAAACGATGCTATCGTTTTGGATGATTAGAACACCTTGTGTATCTGTTTTGCCATCCAATGCTTCCCACATGGTTCGAGGCCGTTTATATGCAGGAGGCTGCGTAAAGAAATGAAGCGTGTCAATCCATTCAGCTTGTTGATTAGCATATGGAAAGCTGAAAGTCGTTGCTCCATTGACAATAGTATCATGCGCGTGATGCTCAAAACTATAGGAAGAGGGACCGCTCGGCCCGTCCGCTATCTGGCCGCGGATGATGGCGCATGAAGCCCAAAATAAACAAACTGATACAATAATTGAGAGTTTTAAAAAAGAAAACATCTTCATATGGGCAAATCAATTCACTTCGTTATTATATAGGACAGGAAGATGTTTTTATTTTACCTGATTTATCTTTTTACAAACTGCTTGTACATGATCAAGACCATATAGTAGCGCGTGGCTATCTATGCCCATCCATGCAAAGAGAGTTTGAATCTTCTGATATTCATTTATAATATATGATGTGTCAACTGTCTGTGATGAGTGTGTAAAGCATATCGGCTCATGGTGCGCAATTCGATTGCGTAATGTGTTCACCTTATCCAACTCATTAAAGATATATGTGTTGTTACAATTGAACTCTGCAGATGACCTTGGTTTGTTCGGAAATACCTTCAACAAACATTTGCCGCCAGCTCGATACTGCACATTGGCGAACATATACTTCCATGTACCCATATTGAGCGCCGATAGGAGTTTTGAGTGCTTGTATGTGCCATCGTGTAGCAATTTATTATATGCTTTCTGTATTTGTGTGCGCGACTCTGCCATCTTTGGATCATCAAATATACCGCCAGGCATAATCGCATCACGCAGCCAATCGTTGCCGAATAACGCAACCATTCGTTTGTCAATAGCATTGCGGAGCGCAACCTCAAAGCAACTGACTATCGTGAATACTTCTTGTGAAAGGTGTAAGTTGTTACGATACAGTGTCATGGCCTTGTTTGTATCGCCGTTGCACGCATCGAGGTATCTTCCCATCCTTTCTGCCGACATTATATCCTCAAAATCAGCATATTTCATAAAAAATGTAATTTTATTTGATAAAAATTTCTTTTTTTTGAATAAAAAACGATTTTTTTTGTCAAAAATTTGCACAATTCAAAAAAATGTAGTACTTTTGCATCGGAATTCCCGGTAGTCCCTGACGCAAGTCAAACTATCGGGTGTCGTTTTTATAGTACCCTTGCGTTCAAATTCGG
>ODAJ012190058.1_pt1 | contig 71426 bp, 54 predicted proteins | sample 1539241 | NCBI WGS metagenome assembly ODAJ01 (sample SAMN02144231, study PRJEB22623) | gut metagenome | biome: sheep rumen | host: Ovis aries | place: New Zealand | reverse complement strand
CCTTCAGGCAAGTCACAGGAGCGTAACCTGCTCGATTCTGAGACACTCTACCACAATCAGGAGTGCATCAAGAAGCAGGTGTCTAAGTTCCTCAACTTCGACTCTAAGGAGGCTAATGCTGCCGAGATGGTTAACAACTATGACTGGATGAAGGATTTCACCTTCCTCGACTTTGCACGCACCGTGGGCAAACACATCACCGTCAACTACATGATGGCTAAGGACTCTGTGCAGCAGCGTCTCAACGGCACAGCCCGCGACGGACTCTCATTCACCGAGTTCACTTACCAGCTCCTGCAGGGTTATGACTTCCTTCACCTCTATCAGACCAAGAACTGTAAGATGCAGCTCGGAGGCAACGACCAGTGGGGTAACATGACCACAGGCACCGAGCTTATCCGTCGCACCCTTGGCAACGACCAGGAGGCCTATGCCCTCACCTGCCCTCTCATCACTAAGGCAGACGGCAAGAAGTTTGGCAAGACCGAGAGCGGCAACATCTGGCTCGACCGCAATCGCACCTCTCCTTACAAGTTCTATCAGTTCTGGCTCAACGTCTCTGACGACGATGCTGAGAAATACATTAAGATATTCACCAGCCTCGACAAGCAGACCATCGACGCCCTCGTTGAGGAGCACAAGCAAGACCCTGGTCGCCGTGTGCTGCAGAAGCGCCTCGCTGAGGAGGTTACCCTGCTCGTTCACTCTCAGGCAGACCTCGATGCAGCTATCGAGGCATCAGGCATTCTCTTTGGCAAGTCAACCAAGGAGAACCTTGAGAAACTCGATGAGCAGACCTTCCTCGATGTCTTCGAGGGCGTGGAGCATTTCCAGATTAGCAAGGACCAGCTTGGTCAGCCAGCTGTCGAGATTCTCACCAGCGACTCATGCAAGGTCTTCCCTTCCAAGGGTGAGATGCGTAAGATGGTGCAGGGTGGTGGTGTTTCCATCAATAAGGAGAAACTCACTGACCAGAACCGTCCCCTCACTTCTGACGACCTCATAGGCGGCAAGTACATCCTTGCCCAGCGTGGTAAGAAGAGTTACTACCTCATTTCAGTTAAATAATTGAAAATTGAGAACAGGAAATAGAAAAAATTAACGTTCACGTTCACGTTCCCGTTATTTTTTCGTACCTTTGCAGTCGCAAACTCAGAATAAGGGTTAACATATCGCTGCATTAAGCAGTCATTTTAGGATTGTCCTATGGTGTAATGGTAGCACAACAGGTTTTGGTTCTGTTTGTCGTGGTTCGAATCCGCGTAGGACAACATTTTTTATTCTAACCTCCTTCATGACACAGGCCTTAATTCTTACATCTTTCGTAGTATATCTTTTTATCATGATCTATATAGGATATTACTACGGCAAGCAGAAAACAAGTAATTCAGCAGAGTTCTATTTAGGTGGCAGGCAACTCGGTCCGCTTGTTGCAGCTATGAGTGCTGAGGCATCCGACATGAGTTCATGGCTCTTGATGGGCATACCAGGCTTAGCATTTGTCACAGGTTTGGCAGACCCTTTCTGGACCGTCTTAGGTCTTGGCATAGGCACATATCTTAACTGGCTCTATGTCACGCTTCGTCTGCGTCGCTACACCATTCGTGTAGGGGCAGTCACCATTCCAGAATTCTTTTCCAAGCGTTTCCACGACAGGCGCAATATCCTGATGTGCATCTCTGCCATCATCATTCTTATCTTCTTTGTGCCTTACACGGCAAGTGGATTCAAGGCTGTGGGAACACTTCTCAACAGCCTGTTCGGCTTCCCCTATCACGAGAGTATGATAGTGGGAGCGGGCATCATCGTTGCATATACCGTAATGGGTGGATTCATGGCAGTATCAACCACTGACCTCATTCAGAGCATCGTCATGACACTCGCCTTAGCATTCATCGTCTGCTTTGCTCTCGACAAGGCTGGCGGCATCGACACCGTGATAACCAATGCCGAGAAACTGTCAGGCTATTTCTCCCTGTCAGCATCCCACGACATCGCCACGGGCTCTTCCAAACCCTACGGACTGATAACCATAATCTCCACCATGGCGTGGGGATTGGGCTATTTCGGCATGCCTCACATTCTGTTGCGCTTCATGGCTATCAAGGACGAAAAGCAGATACCCATATCACGTCGCATAGCCACCACATGGGTCTTTATCTCTATGTTCGTGGCTATCGCCATTGGCATCATAGGCTATTCCGTTGCCGAGGCTGGCATCATAACCCAGTTTAAGACCACGAGCGCAGCAGAGAGCACCATCATCGAACTCTCCCACGTTCTCGCCACCAATGGCGTGCTCGCTGCCCTTGCAGCTGGTGTTGTTCTGGCGGGTATCCTTGCCTGCACCATGTCCACTGCCGACTCGCAGTTGCTCACTGCCGCCTCCAGTTTCTCCGACAATATTCTCCAGGATGTGCTCCATGTCAGGGTATCACCCCAAACCTCTATGATAGTGGCTCGTCTCACCATCATTTCCGTGGCTTGCATCGCCCTTATCTTAGCATGGAATCCAGACAGTTCCATCTTCAATATCGTGTCATTCGCTTGGGCTGGCTTTGGCGCAGCCTTCGGCCCCGTCATGCTCAGCAGCCTCTTCTGGAAACGCACCACCCTTGCAGGTGCCATCGGCGGCATGGTGGCAGGAGCCGTTATGATATTCGTTTGGAAATACGGCGTGCGCCCCATCGGTGGTGTATGGGACATCTACGAACTCTTGCCCGCCTTCCTCGTTTCCTCTGTAGTCATTGTCACCGTCTCACTCCTTACCAAGCGTCCCGATGATAGCATCCTCGCCGACTTCGACTATGCATCACAACACTAAACATATCATGCTTGCCCTGCTGCTGTTGCTGTGTGTAACCACGGCTATGGCACAAGGTTCATCAGCAACTGTGCAGAAGCAACGCAAGCTGTTTCCGCAAGAGAAGGTGTATGTCATGACCGATCGCGACCTCTATCTCTCTGGCGACACAGCACGAATGAGGGCGTGGGTGTATGACTGCCTCAAGAAGAAACCCGAGTCGCAGAGCAAATATGTGTATGTGGAACTGCGTGATGCCGCCGACAACCTTAAAGTGAGGGTTAAGTTGGGAGGTCCTGACTCTGCCAAGTCAGCAGGACTGTTCCGAGGCTATCTGCCTCTGCCCCCCACCCTCTCCAGCGGCGACTACACTATGGCGGCATACACCTATTATATGATAGGCACTGATGAGTCACTGCTGTTTAAGAAGCGCCTCCATATCATGAACCCAAAAGACGTGAAGAAGGGTTTGCTGCCTAATAATATAACGGGAACGATAACGGGAACGGGGACAGGAACGGGAACAACGGAGACGATCTCGTCTCCGATAAAAGCCCTCACCTCCGCAGTGCCCGTAGGCTCCAACATCGCCATGTCCATCACCGCCGACCGTCTGTGCAGGGCTGACAGCACTTCGAGCATCGTGTGGGAACTCAATCGTGTGCCTGAGGTCTTCGAACCCTCCACCATGCCTTACGAGATAGGACAGACCCTCAGCGGAACGGTCTTTGGCAATATCAGCACCAAGAAACCGCAGGAGGCAGTCAAAGTGAGCATGATGGCACCCTCGCAACAGATAGCCAACATATACATCACAGGCAAGGACGGCCGCTTCTGGTTTGAGGGGTTCGATATGCCAGATAGCACTATGGTGCTGCTCTCTGCCAAGAAAGGCAAGCGCACACAGATGGAGAATATCAAGATTGACAGCGACAGCCTGCCTGATATCATCCACCACCTGCCAGCCATGCGAGGCTACTTCAACCGCGCCAGCGAGGTGTCACAAGACATGAAGATAGTCACCAACACCATCGACATTGCCAACACCCACCTGCTCGACGAGATAACCGTAAAAGGAGAGAGAAAAGTAAAAGTCACCGAGACCTACCAGATGCTCGCATCACGCACCATGGTAGCCGACGAACTCATGGACCGTGGTCTGTACGACCTCGAGGCAGCCATCATGCGTTTCCCAGGAGTGCAGATGGTCAACGGTGTACTGGGTTATCGTGGCAAACCACTCAGGTTCTTCGTTGACGGACTCGAAGAGGGCGACCCCACCGACGACCCCTCAGTGGGTTCCACCAGTAGCATGATAGCCCTCTCCTACCCTATGGAGATAATAGAGCGAATCGACTTCATACGTCCTGAAGACACCCCATTCCTCATGGGTGGCGCAGGCAATGGTGGCATGGCAGCCATCTGCATCACCCTCAAGAGCGGAGCCGACATGCGTCGCTCATCACGTTCTGCAGCACTGAAGGTTCTCTTCCCCTTGGGCTACCAGAAGTACAAGCCCTTCCACGCTCCCGACCCTGATACGGCATGGCCAGTGATATACTGGAACGCCAATATCACCGTCAAGGATAGCACCGACCTCTCACGTCGCGTCAGTTCTATAATCAAGAAACGTCGCGAGGCAGGTGATCGTGGCTCCTACACCGTTCACATCGACGGCTTTACCAAGGAGGGAAAACCTATTCATTTAACGTTAACGATAACGGGAACGTTAACGGAAACGTTTGAACCAGCGCAAAGCGCGCCTTGAACCTTTTGAACAATTGAACCTAATTATGGCACAGAAGATACTTAATGTGGTGCTTTGCGGCACAGGAACCGTGGGTGGAGCACTACTGCAACAGATGGCAGCACAGCAGCAGCTGCTGCTCAGCGAGCGCAACCTCGACCTAAGGATTGTGGGGGTTGTGGATATATTCAATATCATAACCGATAAGCAGGGACTCGACCTGAGTTGTTTCTCTATGGAGCAGTTCAGAGAGGAGTTTGCCAAGTCACCCAAATCCAGTTTACAACTCATACACGACAGCGTACTGCAGTTGCGCAAGGAGGTAGAGGGCTGTATGGTGTTCGTTGACTGTACCGCCAGTTACGATATCGCCACGCTCTATCAGGACTTCCTCGATGCTAAGGTGTCTGTGGCATGTGCCAACAAGGTGGCTGCATCTGGCGACATCAATGCCTATCGCAGACTGAAGCAGACAGCCGTAAAGAACGATGTGAAGTATAACTTCGAGACCAACGTAGGTGCAGGACTGCCCGTCATTCACACCATCGACGACCTGGTGAAGTCTGGCGACAGGATTACCAAGATAGAGGCAGTGCTCAGCGGCACACTCAACTTTATCTTCAACACCATAAGCCGCGATGTAACCTTCTCTGAGGCAGTGAAGAAGGCAAAAGAGGAACGTTTCTCCGAGCCCGACCCACGCATTGACCTCTCAGGCATTGATGTGATACGCAAGCTCGTTATCCTGGCACGCGAGTCAGGCTACGAGGTCAGTCAGGATGATGTAGAGAAGCATCTCTTCGTTCCACAGGAGTATTTCGAAGGCACACTCGACGATTTCTGGCATAACCTGCCAAAGCTCGACCCTTATTTTGAGGCGTTGCGCAAGGAGGTGGCAGAGGCCAACCAGTGTCTGCGCTTCATCGCGAAGCTGGAAGTTAACGCTTCGCTGGTTCAAGACGAGCTTCGCTCTGGTTCAAAAGTTCAAGACGCTTCGCTGGTTCAAGGGGGTCCCGTTAACGTTAACGTTCCCGTTCCCGTTAAATGCTCTGTGAGCCTTGAAAAAGTGGGACTCGACACTCCCTTTGCCAAACTCGAGGGCAGCAACAACATCGTCATACTCCACACCGAGCGCTATAACCCCCACCCTCTCATGATTCAGGGCTACGGTGCTGGCGCAGGTGTCACCGCTGCAGGTGTCTTCGCCGATATTCTTGATATCGTCAACGTATAGACTCACCCCCACCCCCTCTCTTGTAGAGAGGGGAGCAGATAGCACCGCCATGTTCACTTTATTAAAATTTGCAGTAAAATAACAATCCTCAGTCGTGTGTGACTGAGGATTATTTTTTAATCAAGAATAGTAATCCCTCCCCTCTCTAACGCAGTGGCAAGAGAGGGGTTGGGGGTGAGTCTTTTTACTTCATCGGATAATACTCTTCAAACGTCTGTTTTGCGCCAGCGCGCTCAGCCTTGGTTGTTTCCTGCACCAGATAGTTGGCATACACCTCGAGGTCGGTGTAGTAGCCCTTCTTGTCCAGGGTGAAAGTAGCCGAGTTGTCCGTCTGAGGGTCGAGACCGTGAGCCTTCTCCCATGCGTCAGGTATGCCGTCCTTGTCTGCATCAGCCTGTGGTGTGCCCTTCAGCACTGGCCATCCGCCCACGTCGCTCGGTGTGTCAATCATGCCACCCGTAGAGCCGTGTGATCCCTCATATTTATATGTGCCCGTCTTGGTGTCGTTAGTCACGCGCTCGTCCACAGCGTCACGCTTCAGTGAGGCGCCAGCGTATGCCAGCACCCTCTCGTAAGCCTCCTCAGCCGTCTGCGTGCTCACCGTGTTGTAGTTGAACTTCGCATCCAGAGCAGGGAACGCAGCCTCGCCGTGTGCAAACAGCTCATACATCTTAGATATCGGTGGCACACCATTCTTCTTGTCGAGGAATATCGCACCCCCACCGTAGTTGTTCTTCACACTCTGAGGGAATCCCTCCGTCACGTTGCCGTTCATGTAGAACATGCCAGGCTTCACGTCAGCAGGTTTCGCCTTGATACAGTTGCTGCAGTATGATGTAGGGTTCAGCATACGTGGCTTAGTGTTCGGCTTCGTAGCAGGACCAGGCTTGTAGTAGTTGTTAATCATGTTAAACTTCTTCGCCTCAGCGTCAGGGAATGTCTCGCCGCCATAGCTTGAGTTGCTGCCCCAGTTGTATATCACATTATTTATAAAGTCCACAGGACCAGCCAGTGAGTTCACATATCCGTGGTCGAAGCGTGGGTTACGTGAGTCGTGGTCAGCCAGCAGGTTGTGGTGGAACGAAGCCTGAGCACCGCCCCATATACCGCCATATCCGTGTGCACCCTTGTCGTGCACCGACATGCGCAGACTCTCCGACAGTATGCACCACTGCATGGTAAAGTCCTTGTTGCCATAGAACGTGCCACACTCATCCACACACCATGACAGCGAACAGTGGTCTATTATTATGTTCTGACACTCCTGACCGTCCTTGTGGTAGGAGTTCATCGCGTCGTCCTCAAACGCCGTGTTCGTCAGTTTCTCGCCCTTGCTCCAGTAGCGCTTGCCCTCATCACCCATACGGCAACGCAGGTAGCGCACTATCACATTGTTGGCATTGATGCCAAACGTGTAGTTCTTCAGGCATATACCGTCGCCAGGCGCTGTCTGTCCTAAGATAGTCACGTCATTCTCCTTAATGCGCAGAGGGCATTTCAGCTCTATCGTGCCAGCCACGTCAAACACCACTATGCGTGGTCCCTTCTGAGCCAGCGCATAGCGCAGCGTACCCACATACTGCTTAGGGTCATCCTTCGTCTGGGTCTCGCTATAGTCCATATTGTCTATATAGTCATCCAGTCTCGTCACGTGAATCACCTTACCGCCCCTACCGCCAGTGGTGTAACGGCCATATCCCTCTGCACCAGGGAATGCAGGAGCCGACGCAAACTGCGCCGAAGCAGCCTCAGGCATCAGCATCGCAAGAGCAAATACCAACCCTTGAACCTTTAAACTTTTGAGCTTTTGAACCCACAATTTGATTTTCTTCATAGTCATTTATGTTTTAGTTAATAGTTTCATTTGCAAAAGTAACACCTTTTTCTGAAACCACAAAAAAAAGCAACAATTTTTATATATTTCAGGGGGGGATATAAAAGACAACATAAAACAACAAGGGACAATTAGGTTTTGGTTGTCTTTAATATTTGATATTGGTTTTTGTATAAAAAACGAGTTTTTATTTCAACCTCCTAAGGTCACTAAATCGCTCGAAAGACGCATGAATACTGGGATAAACATAGTGACCTGTGTTTGCCGACAGGTCACTATGTAGGTCACTTGAGACCTCCCTTTGGGTTGGAGGTTGGAGAATTCTTGCGCTCCTTCGGTGCTCAGGCGAGCAGAGCTCGGAAGAGGTTTGAGATTTAATTGTAAATTCATTGATAAGCTGTAGTGACCTATATAGTGACCTATATAGTGACCTTTGTAGTGACCTATATAGTGACCTCTCTCGAAAAGAGGTCACTATCGGAAATCCGCATAAACACAGGACTGAGAGGGGTGTAAGTGACCTATATGAGGTATTTCACGAAAAATTATAAAAGAAGACAACAAGGAACCTCCACGAAGCGCAAGAGCATATAACAACTTCATAGAGGTCAGTTTAGCAAACATGCTAAACTGTTTTTTATATCATTTTGGCAGGTTTGCCAAAATACCAAAACCTAATTGTCTTTTGTTGTCATGGTTGTCGTTATATATAAAAGTAATGCTTTTAGCTGCAGAAGTAATGCTTTTAGCTGCAGAAGTAATGCTTCTACATGCAGAGGCAATGCCTCTATCAAGGTACTAAGTGAATAAGTACAAGGGACATAATTTAAATAGATGCGGGCAACCAGACCTCAATGATCTGACTGCCCGCATTTTTTTACACTTAGAGATGTACTACTTTACCACTTTCAGTCCTCGGCTAATGTAAAGCCCTGGTCTTGAAGCAGCGTTCACCTTCTGTCCTGAAATGTTGTATATGGCATCAGTGTTTGCGGCCTGGTTAGCCACAACTCTCTCTACTGCTGTTGCAGCATCTCCATACAACAGCTCTACATCTATTGCCTGAGAAGCGGCAGAAGACGATGTCATTACGATAAAGGCACGGAATGCACTGATAGTAGGAGCTGTATGATCGCCGAAGTCACCGTTAGAATTAAATGACTTCATTCCATTTACCCTGTCAGTCTTGACATAGGTGCCGTTCCACGTTACCGTAATATCTTCGTTCTGCAACAGAGCACCGTCGCTGCCTGATGTATTAAACACCCTCATAGTTGCAGCTTCAGGATTAGACACAGGTAACGTAAATGTAGCTTCTGAACTGCTGTGCAGAACCGTAGAGCCACTGAACAAAGCCACGAATGGAGTTCCTGCTGGTATCACTCCTGATGCGTTTTTGAGGAATATCTGCAACTTATTGGTAGTGGTGTTATAAAGAGCTATGTTAACTGGAACATACGCTTTCTCTATTCCTTGTGCCTCAGCTAAGTTGAAGTCGAATGGCAGACAGAAGGAACCATACCTGCCAGCTGTCGTTGCACGAGAATATGACACCTTACCTGCTCCATACGTACCAGCTATATAGTCTGCTGCATCTGTCAACTCCAATTCGTCTATCTCAGGAGCTGTTTCTGTCCAAATAGCGTAGAAGTTAGTGGCTGAGGTGATGGCATAGGTAGGTACGACGACAGGGGCGTTACCACCATCGACAGACCAGCCACCGAAGGTGTAGCCCTCGCGCTCTGGAACTGAAGGGGCTGTAGCGTACGAACCACTTGCCACTGACTGTGTGGTGCCTACCTGAGCACCCTGACTGTAGAACTTAACATCGTACTCGTCAGCCTCGCTGGTGTCGCCTGTGAACTTGGTGCCGTCGATGTTGTAGGTGTTGTAAGAACTGTTCTGCACAGCTGCCTTTACCTCGTTCATATCCTCAGCAGGAATGTTGCTGGTATAGGTATCCCACAACACTATCTTGCCTGCACCAGAATACTGCTCGCATACCTCAGGAACACTCATAACTGGGTCTATGTTATTCACCTGATAATCGCTCCACGTCTGGGTTGGCACCCATGAGTTGGAATTGGCACCGCCTGGAGTCCATGTATATTCCTCATCCACCTTTGACTGGTTGAGGTAGGTGAAGTTAGGATTGTTGTTGATAATGCGCAGACAGTTGTCATAGACTATGCTGTAATCCTTGCTATCGGTTCTGATGTTGGTAGTACCCTCGCCACGCAGACGGACAGGTGCCTTAGAATCCTTGAAGTAGCAAGACTCAATATAGCCTATGGAACCAGTACGCAGGTCGTAGCCGTCAGAAGCATTGAGCATGTAGTTGTTTACATAGTGCAGATGACCATAGCGCTGCAATGGCAGACGTGAGCCCACGATATTCTCGAACACGTTATGGTGCATGGTGACGGTACGGTCGTAGTTGTCGCTGTCGCCCTTACCGAAGAGACATGCCTTGTAGTGGTCGTGGAAACGGTTGTAAGAGAGGGTTATCCACTGCACGTTGTTCTTGATGTCAACGAGTCCGTCGTAACGGTCAACGTTGGTGGCATTACCATTGAAGAACTCGCAGTGGTCAATCCAGATGTGTGAGCCTGAGTCCTTGGATGCTGATGTGGCATCAGCCTGTATGCCTATACAGTCAGGGTCGCCCACCTCAGTCTGCACTCCGTCGCGCATAGCCACAATCTTATTCTCGCCTGTTTTCATAATAGGCACGCTGTTCATGGTGAAACGGCAGTTACGTATTATCACGTTGTGAGCACACTGCAGGTTGAAGGTGATGCGTGAGAACAATGGTGCATTGCCATTGGCATCAGCTATGCCTATGAGAGTCTTGTTGCTCTGCACCATGATGCGCTCGCCGTAAGTGGTGGCTACCCCCTCTGAACCATCCTGATTGTCGCAGAGGTGACCTGTAGAGAGGGCATCGACGTAGGCTGTCACGCCTGTTGTGATGTCGTGGTCAACGAGGATAATGTATGGATTGTTAGACTGCAGGTATGCCTGAAGTTCAGTGAAGTTGCTTGCATAGACCACCTTGCCGCCTTCACCGCCTGTGGTACCGCCAGCATGATAGTGGGCAGTATTAGGTGTGCCTGCATAGGCAGCAAAACCATCTACGCCCCAGTCTCTGCCTGATGTGTCACTCTGCTTGGTGAAGTTGGCAGTGAGAGTAAGGTCGCTGGTAATGGTTGCATTATATGTGGCAGAGGTGCTGACAACAACAGAGCCATTTGTCCAGTTGGCAAAGGTATAGCCTGAAGACGGTGTAGCAGTGAACACGACCTCGGAGCCTGACACCACCTCGCCTGAAGGCGACACGGCAGCCGTTCCGCCATTGCCTGCCTGGGCTGCAACATTATAAGTGGTAACTACCACTGTCTCAGCCACGGTATAGTTAATGGTATATACCTTCTGAGAACCGTCTTCGGCTGTAACCGTTACGGTAGTGGCAGCCTGATGGTTGCTGATAGTGCCGTATGCTACGGTAGCAGTTGCCTTAGAGTCGGTGCATGTGGCAGCGACCACTGGCACTGACGTGGTGCCCTCGGCAAGTTCTATGTTATACTCGAGCGTCTCAGCAGAGAAGCCCTCAACCGTTGTGCCACCGCTCTTCAGGTCAGACAACGTGCAGATGCTGCTCTTTGGGGTAACAGGCATTCCACCACGAGAAATAGTAAAGTTATTGAAGTTTGTGGCTCCGCTGCTCACATTACGCCATACGTAGATGGCGGTTTTGCCATTCAGCACATCAGAACCTGTCACGGTGTATTGCTGAGATGATGTTGTAACAGCATTACTGGAAGAAGAGCTGCTCGTATTTATTTTCAGTTCGTGGTTGTCAGGGGTGGTGAAGGTGATGATGTCGCCCTCAGCAAGAGCAGAGTTAAGCTGTATAGCAAAGTAGTTCTTTGAAGAACCAACACTCATGTTTGTGCTACCAGCGGCAATAACATCCTGCGACTTGTCCGTTCTCTTGTTATAGAACGTGATAGAACCACCCGTCACTTCAGCGTATGCAGACAAATCCACGCTGCTCTCTGTAGGAACACTTACTGCAACGCCAGGTGCTGAAGTTATCTTGGCTGAAAACAGGGTCGTGACATCGGTACTCGGTTCGCTTGCTGCAACGGTGAAGTTGACGGTGTAAGTCATGTTTGAGCCATCCTCAGCTGTCACCACAACAGCTGTTGAGCCTGGTAGGACTGAAGCGGCATTAACCACTGCCGTAGCGTGTTCCTCATTGACGGTAGCCGTAACCACAGGCACTGCAGTAGTGCCAGCAGCAAGTTCCACGTTATAGACGAGAGTCTCAGCATTGAAACCTGTTACCGTTGTGCCGTTAACCTTGAGGTCAGCCAAGGTAGCATCACTGCTCTTAGTGGCTGGAGTCACCTCTGAAGCTGGAGTCACCTCAAAATAATAGAAGTGGGTATTGCCACTCGTATTGATAGTGACATCAGAGCCCTGCGCCACATTGAGTCCTGATATGGTGACACGATAGATGGTTGCCTTGTTTTCGAAGGTGCCCTCTACCATATAGTCAGTGCCCTCAGTCAAGGCGGTGCCATTGACGCTAACGCCAGTGACAGTACGCTCTGACGAACCAGACGAGCAGGCGCCAATCACAATCTGTGAAGCAGATACGTCAGTAAGACCCAAGGTTATCGTGGTGGCATCAGAGGAACGATAGACCTTGTCAGAAGCTGAAGACAGGGGCGACATGTCAGAGCCGTCGCTCACCTCGGTAGAACCTGAGAATTTGATACTCGTGGTACAGGTGCTGTTAGTGAATGTGCCACCTGCTGCTATGCTTGCGCCGTTAGCCTCCAACAACGTGACATTGCCCGCACGGGTCAAGGTAATAGTATATGACTGTTTTGTTGTGCCGTCCTTGGCTGTAACAGTGACGGTCTTACCAATCGTAGCACCTGCCTCAGTAGCAAGAGTCATATTGAAACTTGTGCCATCACTGCATGCAGCGCCTTCAGACAAGGTGAGCACCACAGGAATAATGGTGCCTGCTGTAGAAGGGATAGTTGCCTTGATGCTTGTGCCACTGACAGCGGCTGCAGAGCCATTGATGACAGCAGCAGTGATATTGCAAGCAGTGTTAGAGGCGAAGTTAGCCTTCAGAGAGGTGTTCTCGGTGATAGTCATGTGGTAGGGGTTGGCAGTGCTCACAGTGGTGCCAGCACCATTAGTCCAACCCGTGAACTCATAACCATATGACGGAGAGGCTGTAAAGGTGACGTTAGTGCCAGCCTCGACACTTGAAGCCGACACAGAGGCTATACCACCCTCACCTGCCGTTGCTGACACAGAGTACTGGGTAGCAGGAGTAGGTGTAGGTTCACCACCTGAACCGTCGCCCTCAGTTATGACGCCTGCAGTGGTGACATTAAGCGTAGCACCAGCACCATAGGTGGAGTTGGTGACATTGGAATATGCCACTGAAGGGGAGAGAGTCTGGTAAGAATAAGAGATGCTTGCTATCTTTGATGCATTCTCATTAGACAGCGACGCTCCCTTGGCGCTGTAGCAGTTGTTATACATGGCAGCATTGGTGCCACCATAGCTCTTGAATATCTTGCTTGCATCGAGAGAACCAAAGTAGCAGCCATCGAAACGCACACGGGCATTCTCAGGACCTACGTAGTAGTTAGCCACAGATGAGGTCCATACGCAGTTGAGCATGTGGAGGTCGGCATTACGCACACGAGGCATACGCTCCCTACATCCTTCGTCCCACCAGCAGTAAGCCCATGTCATGGTGTAGGCACCATCAGAAGGCTTTGCTGAACTGGAAGAACCTATGAGGTTAGTGAAACGGTGGTCGTTACTACCACCTGAGCCACCAGCCTTAGGAGCCTTGAGATAGTGGAAACGGCACCACGAGATGGTGATATTATCGGTGTTGCCCTTATTATCGAAGTTGCCGTCGCAACCATCCTGGAAGTCGCAGTGGTCAACCCAGATGTTGGTTGCGCCGTCGAAACAGAGGTTATCTCTACCGTCACAGTCGTATGCACCAGGACCTTCGAAGGTGAGGTTACGCATAATGACATTGTTAGAACCCGACTTAAAATACAGTATGCCCGATGTGGAAGCCGTCTGCTCATTGGAATACAACTTCACGCCAGGCAGGGCAAGGATGGTCTTATTTGTTACCTTGACACTGGTATAGGGCATCTCTATATCCTTGGTGATGATAATGACAGCAGAACCGCTGGCACTCAATGCGCTGCTCAAAGCTGACGCCGTAGAGACGAGCGTGGGGGTTGCATTGCCGCCACCAGTTACGGTACCACACTGTCCGAACGAACTTGCCTGGTAGCCCTGTGCTCCTGCCATAGCCGTCAAAGAATACACAGACAAGGCGATAAGGCAGAAAACTGATAATATATGATTTTTAATTATAGTCATTTTGGTTTTAGTTTTAAAAAAAACTGAGAAAACAGGGAGTGTACCCGACAGGACCGGGCACACCGCCCATAAGAATTACTCTTCAACTTCCTTTTCTGCACTCTCTTCAAACTCTACATCAAGAGAGGCACCTTCTCCTTCACCACTCTCATTGCCAAGCATGCAGTGGAGATTTGCATTAATCATTTCAGCCTGAGGCTGCTCATACATCTTTTTCACGATTCTATTATTTTTTAATTATTTATTATAGTTTACTTTATTACAATCTTGCCGTTTATGATATACGAACCTGGCAGGAGTCCGTCAAGAGCTTTACCGTATGGAACCCTGCTCTTCACGCGAATACCGCCTATGGTATATACATCTACATTCTTTACACTTTCAACAGTGTTGGTTAGTTCGTATATACCTGTAGCATCACCTAATGTCAATTCCACATCTATATCCTGTGAGTTGACGGTTGCAGATGTAACAACGAGATAGGCACGGAATGCACTGATAGTAGCAACAGTATGATCGCCGAAGTCGCCGTTAGAATTAAATGACTTCATTCCATCTACCCTGTCAGTCTTGACATAGGTGCCGTTCCACGTTACCGTAATATCTTCACTTTCCAACAGAGCGCCGTCAGAACCGTTAGAATCAAACACATCCATATTGACTGATGGCGGATTACTCATAACGGAAGTAAATGTTGCAGACGCACTATTGTTAACTGTTGTTGCACCATTAAACAGAGCTAAGAATGGTGTTCCAGCACTTATCGTACCAGTCTTGAGTTCAAGGAAAAGACGCAGTTTATTTGTTGACGTATTGTAAACCACAATGTTTACAGGTACATAAATCTTAGCTATACCATCAACCTCACTGGCATTAAAGTCAAACGGCAGACAGAAGGAACCATACTTGCCGTTTGTCGTAGAACGAGTGTAAGTGACTTTACCTGCAGCGAACGTGCCATCAACATATTCTGCAGCATCAGTAAGATTCAACTCCTCAGATACGGTGAAGTTGATATAGTATTTGCCTGAAGTGCCGTCTTCTGCCTCTACATCGATGATAGCCTGACCTGTAGGGTGACAGCTCTCGGTATCTACATAGGCATGTGCCTTGGTATGATTAGGTGTAGCTGTGATAAAAGGCACAGACGTTGTGCCAGCCGCCAACTCTACTGAATAAGTAAATGTAGAAGAAGAAAAAGCAGGAGTGAGTGAGTAACCTGCAACGGAAAGTGCGCTAAGGGTAGCATCGCTTGACTGGGTGGGTTCTGGATCTACAGGAGTTGATGTCTCAGCAAAATCAAGGAAGCACATCTTGATAGCACCGCTCTTGGTGAGGGTATGGGGGCCTGCAGCAACATCGACAGAAGCAATATTGCCAGTTCCTGTCACTGTGGTGCCATCAATCTTGAAACTTGCCGTCTGACTGGCATCTGCCACAAAGGTCATGGTGAATGCCTTGGTAGTGGTGAAATGGATGCTGGTAGATGTCTCCATCTTGATGCACTTAGTGCTGTTGGTAACACCATGATAGGTAGTGGCAGTGAATGACGTGGAGGTATTGTAAGTGCCTGTGAGGTAACTGGCATAGCCATTGCCGTCGCCGACGTTGATGGTCATGGCACTGGCGATGCTGGAACCTGACGGAGCAGGCTCTGAACCAATGGAGAACTGCACCTCGTAAATCTTCTTGGTCACTCCGTCTTCTGCAGTTACCGTTACCGTTGCCTTGCCTGTGGTGGATGTGGCCTGCGAGATGCTGACAGTGGCATTGTTGTTGGTGGCTATGGCTGACACTGCTGGTGCAGACTCTGCATCGTAGGCAAGGGTGACGCTATATGATGTTTGTGATGGCGAGAACGAGAGTGAGTAACCGCTTACGGTGAGACTCTTAAGTGTGGCATCAGTTGAGGTGGTTGGTGTCTCAGGCTCTTCCTCTCCACCGCCTGGCTCTACTGGTGAGTCGTTGATGACATTCTCCTTGTAATACATGGAGTTGGTCACGCCTACATAATATGACGTGCTCTTATAGCCCTGAACATCACTCTTAAGGGATGCTATAACGCCATAGTCGGTATCGTCGGCACTGGTGAAGGTGTGCTGGTAGGTGCCATGCTGCATGCGTCCTGCACCATAAGTGCCCTTGACCACAGTCGGCACATCGATAGCATTATCGGCTGTGTAGGAATACATGAGCGACAGGTCGGTATCGAAGTTATTGTATGTAGAACCGCCCTGATAACCTTTAACGGTGCCTGGAACGGTCTGACTTGGGTTTGACACTTCATAGGCATCGAAATCCTGTGTGGTGTTTATGCTGCCCACCGATGTGTTTGAGCCATGAAGCAGATAGGTCGTTGCACCATAGGTGATGTAGGTGCAGTTGCCTGTCATATAGTTGCCGTAGGACTTGATAATACCACTATTCTCTCCTGAGAAGGTGCCGTAACTGCCTGGATTACGCGTAGTAGTACCAGCATAAACGTCTGAGCCTTGCATAGATGAGAGCATAGGGTACTTACAGCTGCGATAATAGTTGCGGTCAACAAAACAACTGGATCCCATAGTAACACCTGTGCCGTACTTAGACACACCGTCGAAGTAGTTGTTATAAACGTGGACGGACATGGTACGGATGCGTGGGTGACGTGAGTCGGAGTGGTCGAACCAGTTATGGTGATAGGTGATATAGTTAGGACCGCTCTCGCTCTTCATGCCACACAGGCTTGACTTACCTGTATCCCAGAAGTGGTTATATGAAACGGTAATATAGCGTGAGTCGCCCTTCATATCTACCGTGCCGTCACCCTTCACCTGGTCTTTGTCAGAACCTGCGTTGCCATAGAAGAGGTCGAGGTTGTGAACCCAGATGTGTGAGTTGTTGGAGTCGATAGACACAGCATCGTCAAGACAGTTCATGATGGCGAAGTTGCGCAACTCGAGGTTGGACATATTACGGATAAGGAATCCGAAACCGTGGATTACGGCATCATTGCCTACACCCTCGAAGGTGATAGGACAGTCGGAATAATTGGATGAACCCTTAATCTGAATACCCTCGGCACTGGAGCTGAATGTGTCCATATCGTCGTAAGACAAGGTGCCCAGCACACGTATGGCGAGAGGAGCTGAAGACCAACCGCTGGAGTAAGCCTTAGTCCAGGCGTTGATGATGTTCTGCAAACCTGTGTAGATGGCGGTCTTGTTAGAGGCAGAAGGAACGGTCATGGTGATGGTCTTGGCATTTGCCTTAGCAATATAGAGCACATTGGTACCCGACTTGAGGGTACCATTGTCCTTATAGGCACCTACCTTGTTGGCATTGTTGAAATGAGCAAAGCCACTGCGGTCGTGAGCCTTGACAATAAGGGCATTGGAAACAACACTGCTAACCTCAGCACCATTGGCATTGACTGATGCCACCTTTATGTAATAGGTGCCTGCCTGGATGCCCAGCACGTCGGCACGTCCCTTAGAGGCAGAGTACTTACGCACCAGCTGGTCGTCAATCTTTGTCCAGTTTGATTGATCAGTAGAATAATAGACATTGTAGTAGGATGAACCATCGGGAATAAACTCCACGTATGCAGATTCAAACCAACCACCTTGTGAGGTAATTGTCACTGAGGCGTTAGCGACCGTGGTAACAAGCATCAGGAACAGCAAAACTATCCCTGAAAGGCGAAAGATTTTCATAATGTTGAAATATAGCTAGTTATATTAGTTTGTTATGGGGGTGCAAAGTTACGAAAAAAAATGAGAACTTCCAAGAAAAATAAAAAAAAGGCAAAAGAAAACAGTAAAAAAAAGGCAACCAGACCGCGAGGATCTGGCTGCCCAAAACACACATATTATTATTGAAAAAGTATCTTACATTTCCTGTCCTGCGAGGCTGAAGGAGATGCGTTAGCAACTGTGGCAAAGAACATCAAGAGCATAGTTAGGACTCCTGACAAAACATTCTTTCTCATACGTTGTTGTAGTAGTTTAGTTAGTAAAAATAATTTCAGTAGATATAGTTAATGTAGTCTGGTTAGTAGTAGTAAATTTGAACTGTGCTCGCGCACAATTTTTGTACTAATTTGAGGCAAAATTAAGAAAATAGTTTTAAACTTGCAAATTTTTTCGCAAAAAAATGTTCTTTTGTTCACAAAATAATATCTTTTGCGTAACTTTGCACCAACAAACTATGCGCATCATAAACATATCATCTCTACCCCTGATGAAAGGGTTTTATGCCATCAATATCTTTGGCATCGTGTTTGCGCGCACAAAACTGAACAAAACGGAGCAAAGGCACGAATACATACACACCCTGCAACAGAGGGAAATGCTTTACGTACCTTTTTATATATGGTATATAGTGGAGTGGATAATTAAACTCATTATATACCGCGACGCACTGACGGCTTATCGCAACATCGGATTCGAAAAAGAGGCATACCTCCATCAGGGGGATGCCTCTTATATAGGGAAACGAAAGCGATATGCTTGGTTTACATCTTATTCATAGCATTTTCGAGGTCGGCAATGATGTCGTCAACATTCTCTATGCCTACGGAGAGGCGCACGAGGTCTGGTGCTACGCCTGCCTCACGCAACTGCTCGTCGGAGAGCTGACGGTGGGTGTGGCTGGCTGGGTGGAGCACACAGGTGCGGGCATCGGCTACGTGGGTTACGATGCTGATGAAGTCGAGGTTGTCCATAAACTTGATAGCATCATCACGTGTACCCTTCAAACCGAAGGCTATGACGCCACAGCTGCCGTTAGGCATATACTTCTGGGCAAGGGCATAGTACTTATTGGAAGGCAGTCCGCAGTAGTTGACCCATGACACTTTAGGATTCTTCTCAAGCCACTCTGCCACTTTCTGGGCGTTGGAGCAGTGCTGCTTCATACGCAGTGCGAGGGTCTCGAGTCCGAGGTTGAGCAGGAAGGAGTTCTGTGGCGCTGGTATGCTACCGAGGTCGCGCATGAGCTGTGCGACGAGTTTGGTGGTATAAGCCATCTTGCCGAATGCCTTGGTATAAGTGAGACCATGGTAAGACTCATCAGGAGTGGTGAGACCTGGAAATTTAACGGGTTCCGAGCTCTGCTCGCCTGAGCCTTGGCGAAGAACGTTAACGGGAACACTGTTATCACCCTCATGGGTACAGGTCTCCCAGTTGAAGTTGCCTGAATCGACGATGCAACCGCCTACCTGAGTGGCATGACCGTCCATATATTTAGTGGTGGAATGGGTGACGATGTCGCAACCCCACTCAAACGGACGGCAGTTGATAGGTGTGGCAAAGGTGTTATCAACAATGAGAGGCACACCATGCTTATGTGCCATCTTGGCAAAACGCTCTATATCGAACACGTTGCCACCAGGGTTAGAGATGGTCTCGCCGAAGAAACACTTGGTATTCTCCTTGAAACATGCCTCTATCTTGGCATCATCCCAATCAGGATCGACGAAGGTGCACTCTATGCCGAGCTTTTTCATGGTTACACCGAAGAGGTTGAAGGTGCCGCCATAGATGGTGTTGGAGGTGATGAAGTGGTCGCCTGCCTGACAGATATTGAACACAGCATAGAAATTGGCTGCCTGCCCCGAACTGGTGAGCATAGCCCCTACTCCACCCTCGAGGGCGCAGATTTTCTTGGCTACGGCATCATTGGTAGGATTAGCAAGACGGGTATAGAAATATCCTTCATCCTTCAGGTCGAAGAGGCGCGCCATCTGCTCGCTGGTCTCATACCTGAATGTGGTTGACTGACAAATGGGCAACTGCTGTGGTTCACCCTTCTTTGGTTTCCATCCGCCATGCACGCAGATGGTTTCAAGGTTCTTTTTCATTTATTATATTTATAAGGAGTTAAAGGAGTTAAAGGAGTTAAAAGACAATACCTGAGACCCCAATTATTTATTATTTATTCGTTCTTAATCTAAACTGTCGCGTTCTGGTGGCAAAGTTCTGCTTCAGGCATTCACTGTAGAGCCAGGGCTCGCAACTGTGGATGTCGCCAACGTTGATGAGATTGCCATACGGACGATATTCGGCACCGCTATAGCCCTTGACCACAAGAACATGATGATGGGGGTCGAGGGTAACGGTGATAGTGTCATGAAGCGTGGCTGGAGTAGCATCGGTGCGCCAGTTGACGGGGTTGATGGCGAAGCAGGTGCCAGCGATTACAGATTTGGCATACTTAGCATCCTTCACCGTATTATAGCAGATGGTGACGCCCGTGTCACTCTCGCCCTTGGCAGGACGTATATGACTGGACGAAAGCGTATCTTCAGGTGTTACCTTATAGCCTAAGACGTATGCTGCTACGAGCTGGCGATACTGCTCATCACTCATGTGCTTGAGCAGTGACACCATAGCCATGCCTCCCTGACTGAAACCTGCGATGATGAAAGGACGACTCTTGTCGCGAACATTCTGGAAATAGTCAAAAGCCCTGCACACATCGTCCATTGCCACATGAGAGCGGCTGCGTATGATGTTTTCGTTCTGCGTAACAAATCCGTCGATGGTAGCATGACGGTAGTAAGGCGCATAGAAACGGTTGCCTACGGACATATAGGCTGCCACCTTGCTAATCTCGATAGCCATGCGGTCACGATGACGGGGATTCCACACATCAGCCCAGTGGCTCACCTTGCCGTCAGCTGCGGTCCAGTCGGTCTCCCACGTTGAGACAACGTAGAACACATCGGCACCAGCATTGGCAGTGTCGCCATCAGCAGTGTACCACATCGCCGGGTCAGCATAATCAGGCGCCTTGGGGACGAAGATATCGTCTTCGGCAGCAGATGCCTGGCTCATGCAAAACAGGGCACATATAACGCAGAGTACATAATTCATAGTTCCCGTTAACGTTCCCGTTCTTTACCTCATAAAGAGCATTTCACGATACTTAGGCAGAGTCCACACCTCATCGTCAACCTTTGCCTCGAGTTTGTCGATATGATAACGTATCTTCTCCATGAGAGGCTCAACAGTGTCGTGATAAGCGATAGCCTTCTCACGCTGTGACTCAATCTTGTTTGCCACCTTACGCGCCTCAGTGAGAGCAGCGCAACCTTCCTCAATGTGACGCACTCTGTCACCTATCTCAGAAATGAGGGCGAGGTTAGAAGCACAGAGGGTCTTGAATTCTGCCTCTGGGAGGATAGACTTCATGGCTGCCACGTTCTCAGCGAGCTTGGTCTGATAAGCCACCACCTGAGGAATGATATGATTGATGGAGAGGTCGCCAAAGATACGTGCCTCAATCTGCACCTTCTTAGTGTAGGTCTCCCACTTAATCTCGTTACGTGCCTCAAGTTCCTTGCGCGACATGACATGGAGGGACTCAAACATCTGTATGCTGGACTGGTCAAGGTAGCGGTCGAAGATTACAGGACAAGAGGTTTCGACATCGAGTCCACGACGTGCAGCCTCCTGTTTCCACTCGTCACTATAGCCATTGCCGTCGAAGCGTATGTCCTTACAGGTCTTGATATCGTCACGCAGAGTAGCGATAATAGCCGCTGTGGTATCCTTGCCCTCAGCGATGCGGGCATCAACACGCTGCTTAAAACTTACCAAAGCCTCAGCAACAGCTGAGTTGAGGGCTATCATAGCCGAAGCACAGTTAGCCTCACTGCCTGGAGCACGGAACTCAAAGCGGTTACCCGTGAAGGCGAATGGCGAGGTGCGGTTGCGGTCGGTATTGTCGATAAGCAGTTCAGGAATGGAAGGAATATCGAGTTTCAGTCCTGCTTTACCCTTGATGGCTATGGTATCATCAGTAGTATTCTCAAGGTGGTCAAGTACCTCAGTAAGCTGACGGCCAAGGAATGAACTTACGATGACAGGAGGAGCCTCATGACCACCAAGACGATGGGAATTGGTAGCCGACATGATACTTGCCTTCAGGAGTCCGTTATGCTTATATACACCCATCAGCGTCTCAACCACAAAGGTGACGAAACGCAGGTTGCTGACATCGTCCTTGCCAGGACCGTGAAGCAGGATGCCTGTATCAGTGGCAAGAGACCAGTTGTTGTGCTTGCCTGAACCATTGACACCATCAAAAGGTTTCTCGTGCAAGAGACAACGGAAACCATGCTTACGTGCCACCTTCTTCATGAGCGACATGATAAGCATATTGTGGTCGATGGCGAGGTTCATCTCTTCATAGATTGGTGCCAACTCAAACTGGTTTGGCGCTACCTCGTTATGACGTGTCTTACAAGGAATGCCAAGTTCGAGAGCCTGTATCTCAAGGTCTTTCATGAAGGCAGCCACACGCTCAGGGATAGCACCGAAATAGTGGTCGTCCATCTGCTGGTCCTTAGCTGAAGAGTGTCCCATCAGCGTACGTCCAGTGAGCAGAAGGTCAGGGCGTGCAGAATATAAGCCCTCGTCGATGAGGAAATACTCCTGTTCCCAACCAAGGTTGGAGATTACCTTCTTCACCTCAGGGTTGAAATAATGTACCACTGCCGTAGCTGCCTCGTTGACAGCACGGAGAGACTTAAGCAAAGGTGTCTTGTAGTCAAGTGCCTCACCTGTGTAAGAGATAAACACGGTAGGAATCATCAGTGTGTCGCCAACGACAAACACTGGACTGGTAGGATCCCAGGCAGAATAGCCTCGTGCCTCAAAGGTTGAGCGAATGCCACCAGAAGGGAAACTGGAAGCGTCAGGTTCCTGCTGTACAAGTGATTTGCCAGAGAATTTTTCTACCATACCGCCATTGCCATCGTGCTCTACGAAGGCATCGTGTTTCTCTGCCGTAGTGTCGGTAAGAGGCTGAAACCAGTGAGTACAGTGGGTTACGCCCAACTCCATTGCCCACTTCTTCATGCCATCGGCAACGACGTCAGCCGTCTCACGGTCAAGGGGCACACCATTGTCTATCACGTCCATCATCTTCACGTATGTGTCCTTAGGCAGATACTTCTGCATCTTTGCCTTATTAAACACATACTTGGCAAAAAACTCTGAGGGGCGCTCGGTGGGGGCTGGCACTTCCACTGCATGTTTGCGGAATGCCTGGCTAACCATCTGGAATCTTAAACTTGACATCTTTATATTCTTATTTGTATTTATTACCTGTTATTGAACTGCAAAGGTACAAAAAAAGTTCAAAAGTTCAAAAGGTTCAAGGAGGAAAATTATGCAAAATAATTCCTAATTCCTAATTTCTAATTTCTAATTCCTAATTCCTAATTTAATATTCAAAGCTACTACCACCAAGGAACTCTCTCAGCAGAGAAGTGAATGGTATCTGATCCTCAGACATTGGCGCTATATGACGCAGGAAACGTATCAGACGCCTTGCCTCTGAATACTGAGGGGAATCCTCCTTTACACCAAACAGCAGGGATTCTGCCTGAGACTTCAACACAGCGAGTTCAAACAACAGGGCTGTATTGAACACTGCATCGGCATTTTCCTGGAATGGGAATATCCACTTATCTTCACCACGACGCACAGAAGCCCAGCGAGCCAACGTCTGCTCGGCAGAAGTGTTGCGATATTTATAGTCGCGCACCATACGACGGATAAGACGGTTGTCAGTGGTAGAGACATAATTGTGGTCATCGAGCATTATGGTAGTGAGCGCAGAGGCATAGAGACGGAATATCTGTCGTTGCGGAATTGAGGACGTGAGGTCCGGATTAAGGGCATGGATGCCTTCTATGACCAGTATCTCATTCTCTTTCAGTTTGAGTTTCTTACCAGACTTCTCACTCTTACCCGTAGCAAAATTATAGCGAGGCAACTCCACCTCTTCTCCATTGATGAGGGCATTGACATGTTCATTAAACAATTCGAGGTTAAGAGCATGTAGGGACTCAAAATCATACTCGCCATTCTCGTCTAACGGCGTATTCTCACGGTCGACATAGTAATCATCCATAGACATCTGCTTAGGCCAGATACCATTGATAACCAACTGCACACTGAGACGCTTGCAGGTAGTCGTCTTACCACTACTTGACGGGCCTGCAATCATCACCACCTTCACATCACGACTTGCTATATCGTCAGCTATCTTAGAGAGGTGTTTTTCTTGCATAGCCTCAGAGACCGTAATAAGCTGTGAACTGTATCCCTCGTCTATGGCTTGGTTAAGGGTGCCTATATTACTCAGACCCATCTTTTTCTGCCATGAATGACTCTCCATAAATACGTCGAACATCTTATCTTGGCGAATAAACTTGCCCAACTTAGTAGGGTCGTTGGCATCTGGTATTCGGAGCAGCATACCGTTGATGTACATCTCAAGTCCGAAAAGGCTTACGGCACCAGTATGTGACAGCACCTCGCCGTAGAAGGAATCGTTGTAGCCCACAAGTGAACAATAACGCAGGGTCTCGGTATCAACACCCCTCATCAGTCGTACCTTAGACTCATCGTCTTTGAATAGCTCAAGTACCTCTTCCTTCGGTTTCTTGTGCATCTCGATAGGTAGGTCGGCATCTATCAGTGCACGCATTCTGTGACGTATGGCAGCCACATTATCAGGACTTACCACCTCGCCTATCTCTGGCTCGCAATAATAGCCGTTACTTACTGGGAATAATATCTTTATACTACCCTGAGGGTAAAGGTCGTGCACAGCCTTGCACAGAACAAGGAACAGTGTGCGTACATATGCTCTTCTGTCCATAACTCTTGATTTTTGGGGGACTTTGTGAAATCTTGGAACTCTTGAACTAATTATGCACCAGCGTACCGATTTCCTCGCCTTGCATCACTTTCTTCAGATTGCCTACTATATCCATATTGAACACGTAGATAGGCAAGTTGTTCTGCATACACATAGCTGTAGCTGTAACATCCATCACTTTCAGCCCTTTAGCTATCACTTCCTGATAAGTAATATCATGAAACTTAGTGGCGGTAGGGTCTTTCTCTGGGTCGGCAGTATATACACCATCCACACGAGTGCCCTTCAGCATTACATCGGCCTCTATCTCAATGCCACGAAGTGACGAACCCGTGTCTGTGGTGAAGTAAGGATTACCCGTGCCTGCAGACATAATAACCACCTGTCCCTGCTTCATAGCCTCTATTGCCTTCCACTTGTTATAAAACTCGCCTATAGGTTCCATACGTATAGCCGTAAGCACCTTAGTCTTCTGACCTATAGCCTCAAGAGCCGATGAGAGACCGAGAGAATTGATAACCGTTGCACACATACCCATCTGGTCGCCTTTCACACGGTCAAAACCCTTGCCTGCACCAGACAAACCGCGAAAGATGTTGCCACCACCAATCACGATGCCTATCTCTACACCCATATCGGCTATCTCTTTTATCTGACGAGCATAGTCATTCAAACGGTTAACGTCTATGCCGTACCCTTGTTCACCCTGAAGACTCTCACCTGAAAGCTTCAGCAAAATTCTCTTAAATTTCATAGTCCTTTACGATTTTGTTATTGATTTATAATCTTTCGTTATTTCAATATGTCGATATTATGTTATTACAATATCACGAATCTCACCTCCTTAAACTCATAATCAGACAGCGTTCCGTCTGTGCGTCTAAGCGTCATGATGCCGTTGGTATCTACCCTGACGATTTCAGCATCAAAAGTGCCATTACTATCTTCGTACCGATGTATTCCCGTTCGTCTATAGAGCCGTCCATGATACTCACTCACTATCTTTTCCTTGTCGCCTTGCTTCAATGCATCCTGATATTTGGCAAAGTACGCCAATATCTTATTCAGGATTTCATCGTTGTCATGTTCCTTGCCTGTAATCTGATAAAGCGACACAGGATTGGGGGCATCACCGAAGAACTGTTGCTGGTTTACGTTTATGCCTGTACCTATTATGAGGTCTTGCAGCACTCCACCTTTTATGTTGCCGTCTATTCGTGTTCCACTAAGTTTTTTGTCCTCCCAATATATGTCGTTAGGCCATTTGATAGTCAGCTTGTCTGTAACATCTTCACCCATTATCGGTCGGAGAATCTCCGTCAGCACATCATGTATGGATATTGCCTCTGCCATAGACAAAAGGTATTGCTCGGCAACTGATAACCAAGATGGATGTACCAAGATGGAGAATAACAGGTTCTTACCTGCCTCACTTTCCCAGGTGTTGGTTCCCATGCCCTTGCCTGCCGACTGATAGTCGGTTCTGACGCAAACCTCCTCTTCTGTGTTCAAACCAAGAAGGTAGTCGTTAGTAGATGATATGGCAGACAACTTTATAATTTCCATCTCTTCATAAAAGAAGCTTCCTCAGAACGAGCCTTAGCAAGAAATGTTTTGTATTCTTCACCCTCAGCATCAAACGGACGGTGATTCAACGCCCTTTGTATGGGTTGCCATTCTTCTTCCATCTTATAGGCTTCAGCACTGAAAAACATAGTCTTAAACTGCTCATAGATATAGTCAACAGCCTGGGATGAGGGGTGAAGCATATCTGGTTCGTAGAAACGGTAGTCGCGCAGTTCATCGTTCACTATCTCGTAAGCAGGGAAATATTCCACTCCATCGTATTCCTTTGTCAAAGCATCGGCGGCAAGTTGGAGTGCAGCCTTAGACAACTGACTGCCGTGAAAACCATATTTCGCATAACGGATTGGACTGACTGTGAGGATCACCCTCACCTCTGCATTACGTTCTCTCAGCATACCTATAGCTTCAGCGAGATACTGCCTGCACTCATCCACCGTCAGTTCTTCCTCACTGAAAAGGCTTTGAGGACGTTTCTGGCAATTATCTACTATCTCGCCTGTCTCCTTTAATCTATACACATGGTTGGTGCCAAGGGTGAAGACTGCTATGTCGAAATTTTTATCCATCCTTTCAACAGTATGCCTTATGCTTGCGGGGTTATACATCACCCCATAAGGGTTTACCAACGCCCTGAACCTATTGTCAACGAAGCGTTTACCTATATTGTCTGCAAAACAAGACCCAACGAATAAAATCCTATCCGTTGGTCTGATTTCTATAGACGATTTCCTTATTTCAACCTTTGTTTGTAGTTTCACCATTTGCAAAGTTAACAAAAACAAGTGAAAAACAAAAGAAAAATAATTGATATTCGTCAAAAAACACGATATTTTTTAAATAAAATCCAGAAATCCCTTTGTGTGTACGCACACAATTTGTAATTTTGCATCGAGTTCCAACCTCAATAGGAAAAAATAGGTAACGAAAAGCATCGATAAAAGAAAAGGATAAATAAAAGGTTCATCTCGTGACGAGACGAACCTTTTTTTTGCGTTTTCTTGTAAAATCAAATTATTCTTTGTACTTTTGCAGGGAAGTATAAACAAAACGAACATGAGCAACAGAATAAAAGAAATATTCGGAATAGAGATACCAGTGATAGCTGGTGGTATGGCGTGGTGTAGCGGATGGAAACTTGCTGCAGCAGTGAGTAATGCAGGCGGACTGGGACTGATAGGTGCTGGCACAATGAGTGTGGATTTGCTGCGCGAACATATACAAAAGATAAAAGCTGCCACAAACAAACCCTGGGGCATCAACCTACCATTGATGTATCCACAGATAGACTCCCTCATCGACATGATCATAGAGGAAGGATGCAAGATTATCTTCACCTCTGCTGGTAGTCCCAAGAAATACACACAGCGTTTTCATGATGCAGGTATGATAGTTGCTCACGTGGTAAGTTCAAGCAAGTTTGCCAAGAAATGTGAGGATGCCGGCGTAGATGTTGTAGTAGCAGAAGGTTTTGAGGCTGGCGGCCACAACGGTAAGGAAGAAACCACCACCATGTGTCTGATACCACAGGTAAGAAAGGCCACCACCCTACCCCTCATTGCAGCAGGCGGTATAGCATCAGGTGAGGCTTGTCTTGCTGCCCAGATATTGGGAGCCGAGGGTGTACAGATAGGCACACTCTTTGCCTTGAGTGAGGAGAGTAGCGCCCATGAGAATTTCAAAAAAGCATGTACCAACCTGGAGGAAGGCGACACTATGCTCTGCTTGAAGAAGCTGGCACCCTCACGACTGGTCAAGAACGGCTTATACAAGCAGTTGGCTGAGGCTGAGGCTAAGGGTGCTGAAGTCCCCGAACTGCTTGAGATACTGGGTGAGAAAGCTACAAGACGAGGAATCTTCGATGGTGACACTGAAGGAGGCGAGATGGAGATAGGTCAGATAGCGAGTGCTATTAAGACCGTTGAGCCTGTTAGCGTTATTATGGCGCGACTGGTAGAAGAATATAATGAGGCAGTCGCAAAAATTCGTAAATCTTAATTTATTTCTAAAGGATGTCAGAACTCAGAAGCGAAGGACTGGTAAAGATATACGGCAAGAGAACTGTCGTCAACGATGTTTCGTTTAGCGTAAAGCAAGGCGAGATAGTCGGTTTGCTGGGACCTAACGGTGCAGGCAAGACCACCTCTTTCTATATGACCACAGGTTTGGTGGTACCTAACGCAGGTCATGTGTATATCGACGACAGAGAGATAACCTCTATGGCTGTTTATGAACATGCACGCAATGGTGTGGGTTATTTGCCACAGGAGGCAAGCGTGTTCCGCAAGATGTCTGTTGAGGACAATATCATGTCTGTTCTTGAAATGACAGGCAAGCCAAAAGCCTATCGTGATGAGAAACTGGAAAGCCTCATCAACGAATTCTCATTGCAGAAAGTGCGTAAGAACCTGGGCGACCGTCTCTCAGGTGGTGAACGACGCAGAACAGAGATTGCACGCTGTCTTGCCATCGAACCAAAGTTCATCATGCTTGACGAACCATTTGCTGGTGTTGACCCTATAGCCGTTGAGGAGATACAAAAGGTTGTCTGGCACCTGAAGCATCGCAACATCGGCATCCTGATAACAGACCACAACGTGCATGAAACGCTCAACATTACTGATCGTGCCTATTTGTTGTTTGAAGGACGAATACTTTTTCACGGCACTCCTGACGAACTTGCTGCCAACCAGATAGTGAAAGAGAAATATTTGGGCACCAACTTCGTATTGCAGAAGAAGACATTCCAGTAAAAAACGCCCAATATGAAAAATGCTCCAAGAGTCTCACGACTATTGGAGCATTTAAAGTATGTTTAACTAAATCTCTTCTAAAAAATAAGAACCATCTCGCGATGTTTCTTTGTTATCCAAGAGTTAAACAATCTTTCTAACCTAATAACTAAAACCTAAATCTATTATATATCTACTAACCTAAACAATATTTCTTTCAAAAATGAGCCTTCCGAGTGTTATTGCTCTTTTCAGCTCTTTGACTGTCTTTCGGGTAGGGAGGTCCACTGACCCTTTCCCTTGCCCTTCTGACTATGTCAATCGTTATCCTTCTTTCTACAATCTTTTACCTTAATAACTCTGCTAAACCTAAATCTATAATTTCTACTAACCTAAACAATCTTTGCCTTTTGATAGTCTCAAGGTGTTTTATTTCCTTTTGACGATGCAAAGGTACGACGAAATAATTGTGTGCGCAAACAATTTTGTCAAAATCTACCGAAAAGCATTGCTAAATTGATTTATATCAATCGCTGTGCACGCACACAACGCCAAAAAACAGTGTTTTTAGCCCATTTTGCAACCAATCGAGTTTTACCACCCTAAAAATGATAAAAAACAAGCATCATTTTGCCCTAAAAACCAACTATATGTTTGGCTGATTGCAACAATTTGTTTATCTTTGCACTACTATATATAAATATATAATATAATGTACGCGTATGAACATAGAAGAGGGCATTAGCTCACAACACATATCAAAAGACATCTCAAAAGACACAACAGACAAGGAAAGGAAACTGGTGAAGCAGGATATATCCACAGAACTCTTTCCCATTGTGGATGAGGGTGGAGAGGTGATGGGGAGCATAACACGCAAAGAAGCCCATGACGGCACTATGAAACTGCATCCTGTAGTACACCTGCATGTGTTCAACAGCAAGGGGGAACTATACCTTCAGCATCGGTCCAAGTGGAAAAAGATACAACCAGACAAGTGGGACACTGCTACTGGCGGACATATAGACTACGGCGAAAACGTGATGGAAGCACTCATGCGCGAAGTGAATGAGGAGATAGGACTCACACCAGGCAGTTACGAGCCTGTGTTTATCAGGAAATACATTTATGACAGTCCTGTAGAGAAAGAACTGGTGTATGTCTTCACAACCATTTACGATGGAGAGCTATCTCCAAGTGAGACAGAAACACAGGGTGGACGCTTCTGGAGTGTTGACGAGATAAAACAAAACATCGGAGCAAATGTCTTTACTCCGATGTTTGAAGCAGAAACGTCCTTGCTCTTTGAGTAAGGACGTTTCTGTTATTATCAAGGGGCTCCAATATTTCACTGTTCCCCAAGAATGCCTATTATTGCATAGTGTATGCCGACGAGCCGTCGAAGCAGTGGGTGCAGACCTTACACTTAGGCAATCCGATAGCCTCTATTATGGTTTCCAGCTTAGAGAACTTCAGCGAGTCGAGGTTAAGACGCTTCGCTATCTCAGCCACCATAGCCTTGTATTCAGGCGAATCAGTCTTAGCATACTGATGCAGACGCTCTTCTGGTATACTGGTATTCTGGGCTGTGTCAGCCTCAGCGAGTGTGGTAACCTTTCCAGTTCCACCCTCAAGATCCATTATCACACGACGCGCTATGAGTTCGAGATCACTCTTTGAGGCAGAGAAATTGATGAACGGACAACCCCATATCAATGGTGGACAGGCTATACGCATGTGGGCTTCCTTTGCACCTAACTCCTTGAGTATCTTGGTATTCTCACGCAACTGCGTACCACGAACTATTGAATCGTCGCAGAATAGGCAGCGCTTGCCCTCAAGCATAGCTTTGTTTGGTATCAGCTTCATCTTTGCCACGAGGTTTCGAGTCTCCTGATTGACAGGCATGAATGAGCGAGGCCATGTAGGAGTATATTTTGATATGCAACGCTGATAAGGCACCTTATGACCTGCAGCATATCCAGTAGCCATTCCAAGACCTGAGTCTGGTATGCCTCCAGCATTATCCACCTCTGTGTCATCCTCCTGTCCCATCTTGTAGCCAGTCTCGTAGCGCATTTCCTCTACGTTCTTTCCCTCGTAGAATGATGTAGGAAAACCATAGTAAATCCAGAGGAAAGAGCAAACCTGCATATTAGGCTCAGCAGGACGAAGTGTCTCCATGCCGTCAGCCGTCAGTTTCACTATCTCACCTGGTCCGACATAGTGGCTTATCTCATAACCAAGATTAGGGAATGCTGTTGACTCAGACGTAGCAGCCATAGCACCATCTTTCTTTCCTATCACGATAGGTGTACGTCCCCAGAAGTCGCGAGCGGCTATGATGCTATCCTCTGTCAGTATCAGCATAGAGCATGAGCCTTTGATGGTCTTATACACATTCTCTATACCCTCCACAAAGTCCTTACCTTTTATTATAAGGAGTCCAACGAGTTCGGTAGGATTGATTCTGCCTGAAGAGAACTCGCTGAGCACCATATTCTCCTTCAACAGATGTTCTGCCACCTCATCAGCATTGTTTATCTTTGCCACAGTAACGAGTGCAAAGCGTCCGAGGTGAGAATTCATCAGCAACGGCTGAGCGTCAGTATCGCTAATCACGCCTATACCCTTTTCGCCAAAGAAGCGAGGCAGTTCTTCCTCAAACTTAGTGCGAAAATAGGCATTCTGCAGATTATGGATAGAGCGTCTAAAACCCTGTGTCTCTTTACTGAAAGTAGCCATACCTCCGCGCTTGGTACCGAGGTGTGACTGATAGTCAATGCCGTAGAAGAGTTCTTCTACACATCTTTTATTCTGTATTGTACCAAAAAAACCGCCCATCTTTTATCCGTAGATTATCTTGCCAGTTTCCTTATCAGTATTCTCAGGTATGAATGACTTGTTATACTGTGTCATACCTCTCAGCGACATACCCATGTTAGAGAATCCACCATCATGGAACAGCGTCTGCATGGTCACCTTCTTGGTCAGGTCCGAGAAGAGCGTCATGCAGTAGTCGGCACAGTCATCCGCGCTGGCATTACCCAGAGGCGACATACGGTCGGCAAAGTCAAGCATACCATCGAAGCCCTTTATGCCACCACCTGCAGTAGTAAGTGTAGGCGACTGCGAGATACAGTTGACTCTGACATGCTTCTCACGTCCATAGATGTAGCCGAAGCTGCGAGTGATAGACTCGAGCAGAGCCTTGGCGTCAGCCATATCGTTATATCCGAAGAATGTGCGATGGCTTGCCACATAGGTCAGAGCCACTATGCTGCCATATTCAGCAATAGCATCAAGTTTCTTTGCCACCTGAATCATCTTGTGGAATGAGATGGCTGATATATCGAGAGTCTTGTCGAGGAATCCGTAATCAAGGTCGTCGTATGTACGTTTCTTACGCATATTCACTGACATAGCGCATGAGTGGAGCACAAAGTCTATCTGTCCACCCAGAGCCTTCATAGCTTCCTTGAAGAGGTTCTCCAGATCCTCCACGCTTGTAGCGTCAGCAGGAATCACTGCCTTAGCGTTAGTCTTCTTTGCCAGTTCATCAAGAGTTCCCATACGGATGGCAACCGCTGTGTTTGTGAGCACTATCTCTGCGCCTTCCTCCACTGCGCGTTCTGCCACCTTCCATGCAATTGACTGCTCATTGAGTGCACCAAAGATGATGCCTTTCTTTCCTTTAAGTAAGTTGTAAGCCATTTTTCAGATTGAAAATTGAAAATTGAGAATTGAAAATTTCGCTTTGCTCTGCAAAAGTACAAAAAAAAATGAAGAACGAAGAATGAAGACTGAAGAATTTGCGAAAAATTTTCAACTTCCAACTAATTTTATTACCTTTGCATAACATATATCAATGATACGCTACGAGATAATACACCCTGACGAATACTCCGAACAGCAGTTGGAGGAAATCTTTGCCCAGCTTCCTGTTTGGCGCAGAGCGGAGGCTGTGCGCTTCAAGCACAGGCAGGGACAAGTGGAGTGTGCCCTCTCCTACTGGCTGCTCAGCCAGATGACAGGCTTCAAACCCGACTTTATCAAGGGTGAGCACGGAAAACCTGCCGCTTCCCCCACTCCAACACCCTTTTTCTTCAACATCAGTCATTGCAAACAGGCAGTCGCCTGCATCATCAGCGACGAAGGCGAGGTTGGCATAGATGTGGAGTGTCTTGAGCGATACAAGCCCTCTCTGGCAGAATATTGCATGAATGACGACGAACTCAGGCAGATAGCCGCATCTGACGATGTGGATGCTACCTTCACCCAGCTCTGGACCAGGAAAGAGGCTCTGCTCAAACTCACTGGCGAGGGCATCACTGACGACCTAAAGAACTGTCTGGTCTCAGAGCGCACGAAGGGCGTAACACTCGAAAGCGGAATAAATAAGGAACATGGATATGCGTGGAGCATAGCACATTACAGTTCATAGTTAATTTTTCATTCTTTATTCTTCATTCTTCGAGCGAAGCTCTCAGGCGAGCAAGCTCGGAACTTCATTTTACACATGGCAATAATAAAATCAGCTTACGGAAAGAGTCCCAAATGGGGCAAGGACTGCTACTTCAGCGAAACAGCTGCTGTGGTGGGCGAGGTCACTATGGGTGACGAGTGTTCAGTATGGTTCAGCGCAGTGGTGCGTGGCGATGTGGCTCCTATCACTATGGGCAATAGGTGTAACGTGCAGGACTGTGCCTGTGTGCATGTAACTAACACCACTGGTCCCACCATCATGGAGGACGATGTGACCATAGGTCATAACGCTACCGTTCATGCCTGCACCCTGCGCAAGGGGTGTCTGATAGGTATGGGTGCCACTGTGCTCGACAAAGCCGACATAGGCGAGGGAGCCATCATAGCTGCTGGTGCCTTAGTGCTCGGTGGCACTAAGGTAGGCAACCACGAAATCTGGGGTGGAGTGCCAGCAAAATTCATTAAGAAAACAGCCCCTAACCAGGCTGAAAGTTTTGCTGCCCACTATGCCCAGTATGCTAAGGACTATCTGGAAGAGGACAAGAACTAAATCATCTTATATGTACATGATAATTCTTTTATTATAAAGTGACCTATATAGTGACCTCTGTAGTGACCTTTATAGTGACCTATATAGAAGATAGGTCACTATTCTAATCCCCCATAAACACTGGGATGAGAGGAATTTTAGTGAGGTTAGGCAGAGGCTATGCTTCTGCACGCAGAGGCAGCCCTTCTGCAGATAGAAGCATTGCTTCTGCATCTAGAAGTAATGCTTTTACAAAAAGAGGAAATAATTACTAATTTCTAATTTATAAATTTCTAATTTCACGAAAAACTTGGAGTTTTTCGTGGTCAACCTCCCTAATTCCTCCTCTCTCCGCATGAATACTGGGCTGAGCATAGGGAGGTAGGAAGTTGAGATATCCCTAACATCTCCCTAAGACCTCCCTAAGACCTCCCTATATTCATTCTGGGTCAACATCGTAATAAATCAGCAAGGACTTATAGCGAGGGTCTTGCATCATGCCTTCTACTGCAGAGCGGATAGCAGAGCGAGTGGATGAGATGCTGAGAGTGGTCTCCAACTTCAACATAATCTTGCGTATATTGAGCGTCTTGACTCGAGCCACTGGGGGTTTGTCAGGACCAAGCACCCGCTCGGCAAAGACCTGACGTAAGCGACTGCCAAGTTCGATGGAAGCTGTATTGACAATATTGTCGTCTTTGTGTTTAAGATAGATGTAGATGAGTCGAGTGAAGGGAGGATAACGGAACAATCGACGCTCTTTCATCAAAGAATTGAAGAATGCCTCGAAGTTGCCAGACACTATATGACGGACAACAGGCAAATCAGGGCGAGCTGTCTGTAGTATCACCTGTCCCTGCTTGCCCTTTCTTCCTGCTCTGCCAGCCACCTGGGTCATCATCATAAAAGCATGTTCATAGGCACGAAAATCAGGTTGGTTGAGCATAGTGTCAGCAGAGAGAATGCCCACCACAGAGACATTATCGAAATCCAAGCCCTTGGTAACCATCTGAGTGCCTATGAGCAGATTGGTCTTACCACTCGAAAACTCAGCAATAATGCGCTGATAGGCACCAAGAGTGCGAGTAGTGTCAAGGTCCATACGAGCCACCCTCGCCTTAGGGAATGTTGAGGAGATGATATCCTCCACCTTCTCTGTGCCTGAGCCTCGATTGTAAAGGTCTTGGTTGCCACACTCAGGACAACCCTGAGGCATCCTCATAGTGTAGCCGCAATAGTGACAGGTAAGGCTGTCAGTAGTCTTGTGATAGGTCAGCGACACATCACAATGAGGGCATCGAGGACTCCATCCGCATTGGTGACACTCTATGATGTTGGAATAGCCTCGACGGTTATGAAAGATAATAGCCTGTTCGCCACGTTCAAGTGCCTGACATACAGCCTGTTCCAACTGTGGAGAAAGCAGTCCTCGCATTATCTTACGACGCCTGAGGTCCTGAGTGTTCACCACATTTATATGAGGCAGTTTGAGGTCGCGATAACGTTGTTTGAGTTCCACCAGATGATACTTGCCCTGCTGAGCATTATAATAGCTTTCTGCTGAAGGGGTTGCTGTGCCCAGAACCACACGAGCCTTAGTCCACGAAGCCATCATGAGTGCCACAGAACGGGCATGATAGCGGGGAGCAGGGTCTTGCTGTTTGAAGGATGTCTCATGTTCCTCATCTATTATAACCAACCCCAATCGCTGATAAGGTAGGAACACTGCAGAACGGGCGCCCAGAATCACGTCGTAAGGCTCTGAGGAGAGTTGTTTTTGCCATATCTCCACTCGCTCAGCATCAGAATACTTGGAATGATATATGCCCAGACGATTGCCAAAAACATGCTGCAACCTCTGTGTCATCTGTACAGTCAAGGCTATCTCTGGCAACAGATACATCACCTGTTCGCCTCTTTCTATCGCCTCTTGTATCATGTGGATGTATATCTCTGTCTTACCAGATGAGGTGACACCATGCAAGAGAGACACTCCAGAAGCAGAAATCAGCGATTCCATCGCATTATTTTGCACCTCAGAGAGGGGTTTTATGCGCTCGGGATGAGGTTCGCCAGAGGTATTCAGTCGTCCCACTTCCTTATCATAGAGGGATAGCATACCCTTATCCACCAGTGCCTTAACGATAGGAGAAGAAGAGTGACTAGCATTGATAAGTTCCTCTCGAGTTATCTCACGAGCAATAGCACCACTATCAAGACCTGAAAGCGAAAGATAGGTGGTAAACACCTCAAGCTGCTTAGGCGAACGACGAAGGATATTCAGGGCATTATGCAGAGACTGCTGACTGGTATAGTCGGCACCTATCCTTATATATGTCTCAAGACGGGGTCGATAGGCTTCTTCCTTTTTCATGCCTAAAGGCAAAGCTGCACTCAGGATGTCGCCAAGCGGACACATGTAATAGTTGCCTATCCATTGCCACAGCTTGTATTGCGAAAGGAGCAACACAGGTTCCTTGTCAATCACGGACTGGATGGGTTTGATGGTAATGCCCTTTTGTGGTGGTTCCTCATGCACTCGTACAATGAGTGCCGTATGGGTCTTGGTGATACCGAATGGCACTATCGCCCTCACAAAAGGTTGCACAGCACTCTCCCACTCCGTTGGCACAGAGTAGGTAAACAGCCCATCGAGGGGCAAAGGCAATATGACATCACAATAGGTCATGGATTACGTGCAAAGGTAATAAAAATAGTTCATAATTCACAGTTCGCAGTCCATAGTTGAAAGTTTTTAACAAATTCTTCATTCTACATTCTTCATTCTACATTTTTTTTTGTAACTTTGCGGAAACTTTAATTACAACACATGACCGACCTGAACGATTGCAAGATAATAACGCTAAAAAAAATAGCAGACAAGACAAGAGGTAATCTGACAGTTGCTGAGCAGGCAATAGATGTACCTTTTGAAATAAAACGTGCCTACTGGATATATGATGTGCCTGGCGGTGAGAGTCGTGGAGGTCATGCCCACAAGGCTTTGAGACAACTACTGATACCTGTCAGCGGCTCGTTTAAGGTGGTGCTCGACAATGGTGCTGAAAAGAAAGAGGTATTGCTCAACCACCCTTGGGAGGGACTGCTGATTGTGCCTGGAATATGGCGAACATTGGAGGACTTCTCATCAGGGTCTGTGTGCATGTGTCTGGCTTCTGATCATTATGACGAGAGCGAGTATATAAGAGACTATGGTGAGTTTAAGGCGATATACGGCAAGTGATGCCCCACAGTGGGACAGATTCGTGGAAGATTCCAAAAACGGAACCTTCCTCTTTTTGCGTGGCTATATGGACTACCACAGTAATCGCTTCACTGACCACTCGCTCATGTTCTATGACGAAAAACAGAGACTCATCGCCCTGCTCCCTGCCAACGAGAAAGACGGCATTCTGTACAGCCATCAGGGACTAACCTACGGTGGTCTGGTAATATCAACCAAAAGCAGGGCTGCGGAGGTGCTGGAGATGTTCACCATCACCAGGGCTTACCTAAAGGAAAACGGCTTTAAGGAGTGGTATTACAAGCAGATGCCTACATGCTACCACCAATGTCCTTCAGAGGAAGACGAATATGCCCTATGGCGCAGCGGAGCAAAGCTGGAGAGTTGCCTCATCTCAACCACGATTCCCCTCAATGGTTGCACCATATATCCAGAAATAGAGCGACGCAGAAAACGTGGAGTTACAAAGGCTGAGGAGGCTGGCTACACAATAAAAGAAAGCACAGACTACGAGCAGTTCTGGCGCATAATGGAGGCAAACCTGATGGACAGATACAGTCTGAAACCAGTGCACACCCTGCAAGAGATGCTGCTGCTCCACTCACGCTTTCCCAAAAACATACGACTCTTCCTCGTTGTAAAAGACGGCAAAGCCGAGGGAGGCTGTGTGGTGTATGTGGCAAACGACACCTGCATACACATACAATACGGTCATGCCACACCACAAGGCAAACAAGACGGAGTGCTCGACCTACTCTACACTACCCTGATGGATGAATTCCGAAAAGCAGGCTACCGCTACATGGACTTCGGCAACAGCAACGAACAAGGCGGCAAATATCTCAACGAAAACCTCATAGCCCAGAAAGAAGGATTCGGAGGTAGAGGCACAGCGTATAAAATGTGGATTATAACCATATAAGGAATTGAACGCAGCTTATAAAAACATAATTAAGGCAATGGCGCTATTTGGAGGAGTGCAAGGGCTGAACATCGGGCTCAACCTTGTACGCACTAAGCTTGTAGCGCTATTCCTCGGTCCTGCTGGCGTAGGATTAAGTTCCATCTATAACGAGACCAAGGAACTTATTCATGAAAGCACCAATATGGGCATGGACCAAAGCGGTGTACGGGAAATCTCTGTGGCATACGAAAGATGGAAAGAAAATGGTGAACGTGAACCATTAGACAATGCCATAATGTTAGTTCGCTCATGGGTCGCATTATTCGCCATCGCAGGAATATTTGCATGTATTCTTTTTGCCTACCCTCTCTCTGTTTCAACATTCGGCGATACTGAACACATCATAGGATACATGTTGCTCGCTCCTGCCGTAGGAATGGCTACGATAACATGCGGAGAGATGGCGATACTAAAAGCCACACGCCAATTAAAGTCCATAGCATCACTCAGCACAATAAATATTATCACCAGCATCTTTACCAACGTTCCGCTCTACTACCTTTACGGAATGAAAGGCGTAATACCCGCGATACTTCTCTTCTCGCTATGCCAGATGCTGATAGTGCTGCATTTCTCATACAGGAATGCGCCCTTTCGCGTCAAATTTGAGAAACTGTTCCTGATTATCGGCAAACCGATGCTAATGCTGGGCGGGGCGTTCGTTTTGCAGGGATTTATGGAGCATGGAACGAAACTGGCAATCCAGGCATTTATCAATAGTCGTGGAAACCTGACAGATGTAGGCCTATATAACTCGGCAACGATGATCATAACCACCTATCTGGGCATATTTGCCTCAAGCATAGCGGTGGACTTCTACCCCCGGCTGTCAGGAATTTTTGCAGATAAAGAGAAAAGAGCCCTGACCGTACACCGACAGATTGACGTATTGCAGTTATTTACAGCCCCCATGCTGGTTGCTTTCCTAATCGGGATACATATCATTGTACCTGTTTTGTTAAGTTATGAGTTTATCAGGGTTGTACCTGTTCTGGAGATTGCCCTCATATCATGCCTTACACGCAGTTTGTCACAACCTATGGCATTCATGCCCCTTGCAGCAGGCGACTCTAAGTTCTTCCTCTTTGTTGACATAATAGATTTCATCTTAATGTTTGCAGTCTATACCACCTGCTATGCAGAATGGGGATTGACAGGCATCGCATACGGCATCTGCACCTACAATCTGCTTGACCTTATATGGGTGGCAGTATGTATGAACATCAGATACGGAATATTACCCAATATGAGGAATATTCTCTTCTTCATCATTCAAACGATAATACTATTCTGCGCATTTCTTACAATCAAAAATACAAATGGTATAACATACTGGACTGGAGGCTGTATGCTGACAGCTATAAGCGTATGTATATCTTATTTCTTGTTTAGGACCATCAAGCATGAGGAGTAAACTTATTAACATAGTGAAGGCACTACTGCCTCATGGGTATGTGGCAGGCAGGAAAAGAAATCGTTTTCTTGAAGAATATGATGCATGGAAAAAAGATAGAGACAGCGATTTCACCTTTGACAAGACATGTTGCTTCAGTAGCTTCGTCACCATAGATGGTTATGGTTGTTCAGGCTCAAGTGCCGTAATGGATTTGCTTCGTGAGTATTCTAACTGCACCGTATGGGCTACCAAGCCTTCATTCGCCAAAGACTCCTCCCTCGACACTGCCGATTGTGTTTTTGGCGAATTTGACATTTGCAGACATACTGGAGGACTCCTGTTCCTGGAACACATGATGCAACCAGAGGCATGGGTGAACGATTTTTGGGCAGATGCTGCAGTAAAAGACTTTATAAACGTAGCATACTATTCAGATGTTTACCAGAAGTATGAGGAGACGAGACCTCTGTTTTTCCTTTTTTTTGATTCTATTATAGGTCAAAGAATGACAAGCGACACTCCGCTGATGAATGTATGGCAGAACAGATTCTCTGGTATAAATGACATGTTCACGCTAAAAAAGATGTCCAAGGAATACTATCATACATTGTGTCGTGGGTTCCTCTACACTTTATTTAATACTCTATTCAAGAATAGCGGCAAAAATAACACGTTGGTACTTGACCATATATTTGGCGATTGTGGCACTGACATGGCTCGCTTTGAACCATATCTGCCAGGAGTAAAGAGAATCATCGTAGATCGTGACGTGCGCGCCGTATATGTTCACGCAAAAAAGAAAGACATAAGATGGATAGCGCACGATAGCGTCGAAGAATTCATAGAGTGGGAAAAGAAAATGCACTATTGTGATAACAAAGGCAACGAAGGAAACTGCACCTTGAAATTACAATTCGAAGATGTGGTCTTAAACTACGAAAAGGAAGTAAGCAAAGTTGAACATTTTCTCGGGCTCTCAAAAGAGAACCACAACAAGAAGAAACAAATATTCAATCCTGAAATCTCTATTAAGAATGTCTTCGCGTGGAAGGATGCGAAAGCGTATGAGGCTGACTGCTCAAGAATCAAGGAACTGATACCTGACTGCTGTTATGGGGAATAGACAGGAACGCATATTGATACCCCAAGCCCACCCCCTGCTAATATTTACATTGGTAGCAGCACTATGGGAGGGGATATTGTCATTCCAAGGTGCATCCCTGTATGATGAGCCATGGGTAATGTCTGCATACTACTGGATATTCCGTGACCCCGAGGTATGCCAATACCAAATGCTATATTACAACGCACTTATTGTCGGTGGTCTGTGGGATCAACTATTCGGGCAGTATGGCTACCTTGCTTTTCATATCGGTGGAGGCATAATCAATATACTGTCGTGCTTCGCAATATACTGGGTGCTTAAACCTCATGTCAGACAGCGTATTCTGATTCTCACGATGTATCTGTTTCTCATTTCCTTCGGATATGGAGTCTTAGTAATTCATCATAACTGGATCACTGCACTCACAACGACAATTGCTATTGGATTCATAGACAGAGCTCTACGTCATAAAAATTGCCTGTATTTCTTTATTGCAGGAATAATACTTGGACTAAACACATTTACACGCCTGCCTAATATGGCATTATGCGGCTTGGCAGTGGTACTCCTCCCGTACTATTATTTCACATGCCATAGAACGCAAAACAAAACTTCTGCAAGACGTCATGTGCTATATATGTTAGTTAGTGGAATAGCTGGCTTTGCAGTCGGAATAGGTATTGAAATAATTCTGCTTTCAATATTAGGGCATCGTGAACTATTCTTTGATAACCTTTCAACAGGATTTAACATCGTTGGGGATTCAGACAACACCCATTCGGCATTGGTCATGTTGCGTGCATATATCAGCAATTACTGGGGGATATTTAAATGTATATGCTTGCTGCCCATACTGCCAGGTTTATGGTGGTGTAAAAACTTAATCTATGTTCTATATGCCTTCTTCACTATTACACTATTGTACGCATTATATAGCAAACGTAATGAGGAAAATTCTTTCTACATTATTCTCATGGCACTGCTAACTGCCTATCTGCAACCATTGGGAAGCGATGCAGGGATATGCAATATGGGAGACAACTCTGATTATCTTGCTGTTGCACTTGCTGTTGCCGTCATTTACAATACATGCTATTCTACACCAAAGAAGAAGCAATGGATTTCAGTTTTTTTCCTGATTAGCCTACTCTCCTATTGTGGGAAAATGGTATATTCCATTGCCTACACCTGTGATTTTGATGATGGACCTCGATGGAAAAAAACATATAAGATAAATAGTCCACTTGCAACGACCTATACAACTAAAGAAAGAACTCTTGCTATCAATCCCCTTCTGAATGCCCTGAAACATTACGTAAAAAAAGGTGATTATCTCATGGCATTTGACAATCCGCCAGGCATAAATTACTTAACGGAAACACGCCCCTGGATAGGAAACGCATGGCTATTATGCTATGACTCAGCAACAATAGAGAAAAAGCTGTCTGAAAGTGAGAAAAACCGTCCTTTGCCTGTAATAGTATCAAGTAAGGGAACACCGACAGATTTCATGGCCGACTTTAAGGATTGGGACAATGAGCATTCCTCAGAAAGATTGTCTTACTTTGTCCCCCAAAAAATAAAATTAAGACATGACTTCCTCAAGAAACATCACTATATTACTGCATGGCAGAATAATCATTTTATAGTTTATATCCCCCCTAAGAAGGTTACAACAAAAAGATAATATGTCACATCAGAAACGCATAATGATACTCGGCGGCAACTATGTGCAGGCTATGGCAACACAAGTTGCGAAAAATCTCGGTTACTATGTGATCAGCACTGATTTGCATGAAGACAACCCTGGTCACAGGATTGCCGATGAATACTGCAAAGTTGACATCATCAACAAAGATGCCGTGCTAAAAGAGGCTAAGCGACTGAGGATTGACGGAATAGTCCCTTTTTGTTCTGATGTACTCGCTCCCATTGCAGCATATGTACAGGAAAAGATGAGATTGCCCGGCAACCCATACGACGTGGTGCACACAATGACACATAAAGACCTGTTTCGAAAGGCTATGCAGAAGAATGGTTTCCTTACTCCACAAAGCTTAAAGGTCACAACTCTTGACGATGCCATCTGTGTCTTCCGCAAAGCCAACCACAAACTGATGCTGAAACCTACGGACTCAGCCGGAAGCAAAGGAGTTTTTGCCATTGAATCCATATCTGACATCGAAAAACACTGGCAAGAGACTATAAGAGTTTCTCCATCTGGCACTGCACTCATGGAAGACTTTATTGATAGTATCGGTTTGCAACAAGACGGCGACATCTTCGTTATTGACGGCAAGATTGCCCTTTGGGGAATGTGTGACCAATACAAGAGACCTGAGGAGCCATTTGTGCCAGCAGCATTGGTTTATCCCTCAACACAAGAGGAAAGCCTGCAAGCTAAAGCCCAGAAAACAGTACAAGAGATATTGACGAAGATAGGATTCTGTCAAGGACCATGTAACGTAGAATATCTTGTAGATAAGCAAGGACAGGTATGGGTCATAGAAATCGGTCCGCGCAATGGCGGCAACCTCATTCCACTCCTCATAGAGAAGTCAACCGGAATTAACATCACCGAAATGACTGTAATGCAAGCCGTAGGCGACACACCCCGCGTACCCCAGCCACAACACCTTTGCAATGCCATGACCATAGTGCACCGCAAAGACGGCAAGACGATAAATCTTGAATTGCTATCAGACAACAAACCCCTGAAACCATGGTAACTATATCTGTAATAGTATGCACATACAATCAAGAGGCAACCATAGCAAGAGCTTTGGATGCTATACTTGCCCAGCAATGCACGGTTCCTTATGAAGTCATCATAGGAGAGGATGCTTCAACAGACAACACAAGAAAGATATGCCAGGAGTATGCAAAAAAATATCCTGACATTATACGTATCATGCCCGAAGCTCCGAATAAAGGAATTGTTGACAACTACTACGGTTGCGTTCGTGAGGCAAAAGGCGAGTATATCATGGAGTGTGCAGGGGATGATGAGTGGTGTGCAGGTAGGATGCAGTTATGTATAGACACCATCAAGAGCAATGACGGTGTCGTGCAGGTTTTCTCTCAGGTATATTACAGAAACGATCATACAGGAGAGATAACCGAGCCAGACATCTCTCTCTTTCCAACAGGAATGATAAAAGGCAAAGACGTTATAGAGGGCATGATGCACCAACACAGTGACCAAAACGTTTTCTTTGCCATAACAAGACGTAGGGCAATCATCAGTTTGTTAAATCAATACCCTGAATTCTTTTCAGGAAGAAAATACAGAGCGGAAGATAAACAACTTATCGTTTTGCTTGGCACAAAGGGGGATTTCATCAATCTCTCCAATCGCACCTATTACTATACAATAGACAATTCCTCTATTACACGTGGTAGCATTGCAAAACACATACACTATAACATTAATATGCTAAGGCTTAACCACGCCCTTGCAAAAGCAGTAAATTACAGAGGCTCGATGCTGCCTACATACCTACATATTATTTATATAACGTGCAGGTTAGTATTATGGAAAAGTCTCATAAAAATGTTTCCTTTCCTCCATCATTTTCATCACTAAAACTGACAAACTATTTTTTCATTCATAATGAATCACATGACAATATCAAAAAATAATTGGATGATACTAATGGGTGGATTTCTGACCACTGTAATTAGTATGTTCATACGCCCTACGATGGATGATTGGGGGTATCTGTGCAGTCCGCACATCAACGTCATGTTTCCTAAGTCACTGCTCCCGTTAGCAACATATTGGCGACCGTTTGATGGACTTCTTGGAATCATTAATTCTGAATTTCATTTTTTATTTCCTTATCTGAACCATCTGCTTATTGGAATTGCACATACAATAAATGCATTCCTCATATATAAGATAAGTCAGCAGTTAGAATTTCCTCTGCGTAGTCAGATTACCGCCACATTGTTCTTTATGCTATGCCCTGGCATACTGGGAACAGTTCTTGACATCGATTCTGTGAATCAGGCATATTCACTCTTATTTGGTCTCGTTACTATATCCTACTATCTCTCAGACTCCTGTAGCCGAAAAGTATGGAAAAAACATTTGACCATGGGAAGTCTCATCCTTATTTCTGCCCTATGGAAAGAAAATGGATTAATCTTCTTTTTGATTCCTCCCATATTGGCTTATGGTATTGGAAGAAAAACGCTTAGGCAGGCATTATCTGATACAACATTGCTGTTTTTATATCCCTGCATATACCTTTGCGTAAGACTTTCATTATCTGACCTTGAGGTTGTTAGTACTGGCGTATATACTGAAGGAGGCATCGGAATGATAGTTCGCAACATTGGAATGTTCCTACTTTTTCCTTGGTTACCTCTTGACTATGTCAGCATTCTTCACGCACCAAGCAGAAACATACTCTTGACAGCACTCACCCTCGGACTTACGCTACCATACATTGGATTCATCATCTACCATATAATAAACTACAGCCGTCCAAGACTACTGATATCACTATTTTTATGTCTGTTTTTAATTGTTGGCATACATTTAATTACGATATTCACAGTCATGCATTCATATAGCGCCATCTCTATATCTGCACTGATTATCGGAGCCTTGGTAAGCGACACTAAAGTCCGAACGATACATTTATGCATCGCTGCTCTGTGGATAACATCTGCTATCATAAGCGATGCTCATCATATCATAAAAGCATACCAGTCAGGTGAGATGGGACACAACATGGCATTATCTACTATAAGCCAGATAAAGGAACCCGTAGATAAATGCAAAACGGTGATCATTGAAACAAACTATCCAAAGTATTCAATGTTCTGCGTGATACCCTATGATGCCTTCGGATACGGCGTTAGTGTACAATATGAGAATGATTATACATGGCCAAAGGAAATAGAGCATGTTTTCGTAGCAGATAACTCAAAGGAAATCAACAATGCAGTCTCTGTTGCCTTCACAGAAGGCTATCCGTGCGTTTGGTTAGTAAGGGACACGACTGTACGGGTTATTTATGCTCCCGACCCAAAACTTTATGAACCAGTGCTGCCTAAACATTAAGGGGACAATATTTGAGAATAAAGGTTCTTCCACTTGTTCATTATTGCATCGCGCGAAAAACGTTTTACTGATTCTTTTGCTGCCTTGCCCATCTGTTCCCTAACCCCTGGGTGCTCCATCAAGTATTTCAACTTGGCAACAAACATGTTGTCGTCATCGTATGGTATAAGATACCCTGTCTTACCATCCTCTATTATTTCACGTGGACCATATGGGCAATCAAAAGCTATACAAGGAAGCCCGCATGACATGGCTTCAATAAGAACCATACCAAAACCCTCAAAACGTGATGTCATAACGAAAACGGAAGCCTCAAGATATGCTGCCGTCATGTCTTTCGTATCATGATGTATCTTTAACTCCCAGTCAGTGTGGCAAGGTTGTATTTCTCTCCACAATCTGTCAAGCCTCTCAAAGTTCTTTTGCGGACTTCTCCTTCCTGCCGCCACAACAAGCCTGTTAGTATAGTCGGGGGAGGTTTGGGAAATTATCTGCGTGAAATTTGGTATTGCAACGATATTTTTCGCTTTTGGAAAATCTATAACCTGATGTTCTAACAATACGGTTACACAATCAGCATATCTTTCAGCTATTTTTAAAGCAAGGGGATGATTAAAATACTCCCTTGCAATATGAGACTCATAAATTGTTTTCGTTTTATGCGTCCTTAAAAGACAAGACAGTGCTCCCATCGTCTGAAATGTAACATAGATATCTGGGTTGATACGTTTAACAGCCCTGTTTAGTTTCCAAAGTGCCTCAATGCACATTACAATTCCTGATGTCTTGACATTCAGATATTCTGTCTTCACCTTTGGTGAGAGCTTATAATAAGGCTCTCTATCCTCTTTAAGTATAACCAGTATAGTAATATCCCATCCCCACCTCTCTGCCATATAATTGACTCGGTCAGTGAGTATATGCTCTATGCCGCCGTTTGTGGATAGCCGCTCTATTTCATATACAATCTTCAAAATGAAATCAATTTATTATATTATCCACTCTATTATATCCTAACTGACGTATAGTGTGCCTTCTTTCATGACCTAATTCATCCGAAACCTTCTCTTTCATCAGGCGGTTGACCGACTGTATTATCTCCTCTGCCGTGTTTGCTATAGTACAAAGTTTTCCAAGTTTAGTACCATGTATCATGTCGTTATTTGCGATGACGTAACCTTGTCCTTTGTACAAGGAGTTTAGCAGCTTTAGCTTGACTCCTGTATTCTGGAATGTTATTAACAGGTTTATGTGAGCCTTAGCCACCAATTTATCCATTTGCTCTTTTGAAGGATTAGGTATCAGTTCCACATTGGGCACTTTCATCACTTTTCTTACTATACCCTCTACTGGGTTCAGTCCTGCCATTATCAGTCTGTAGCTCACATGTGGGGTTATCTCAGAAAGAAGATACTCTGCAACACGAATATTTTCTGCTATTGACAAGTTTCCATGATACAGTATATATGGCTGTGTCTCTATTATGTCATTATCCAGAGTATCATCAAAGAAGCAGTTCAAGAGCCTCACATCATTATTGGGATAGCGGTGGCTCAGTTGTTCTGCATCTGCTTCCGAGATTGCTAAGATACGATTAGCATACCTCAAGACTTTTTCATAACGTTCTAATTTCCAAGCCTCGATATTAAAGAACACAGATTTCCAGGACATTGGATGGTAAGATGCCAGCTTTCTGTAAAATTCATGCTCTATGTTATGTGTCCTGACAATCTTATACCTTTTGCGCAACGACGGATGCCCAAGAAATGCACAAGTATGAAGACCTTCAAACAGAATAGGAGAATTGTCACTACACAGATTCCTCAAAAGTTCCGCATTTTTTCTGCTCTTTACAATATATGGCTGTAAAGACAGTTGAGCCTGAATGCCCGTATAACGTCTGTAGTAGTAGATTTTAGATGCAAATTGGGAAAGTTCCTCTTGCGGTTTATAGTCACCATACAAGAATATATGGAGAGTAATTTTTACACCCGCAGCATGAAGAGCCTTCAATTTATAATACATCTCTACCGCTCCGCCATAATTAGGCGGATACGGCTGTGCCAGACAAACAATATGTAAATCCTTAATCATTGTTGCACTTACATATCATCTTTCTTGATTATCATTTATCTTATTACAGCAATCTTTGTCACACAACCACTCTCCCCCTCTTTAGTTGCAACAAGCACATTATAGACACCTGAAGCAACACGTCTTCCTCCCATGTCGCAACAGTTCCACTGATACATGCCACCTGAGCATGTACCCTTATTTACAACATATCCTGAAGGTATTGTTATAGTTATCTGACACCCATGTGTCAAACCCATAATGGTGACGTTTCCGGTAAATTCCGGTTCTACCGGATTTGGATAGGCATACACATTGTCACTGCTGAGGTCTCCGTACGTCTCTACGACATCAGACTGATAGGAGCATATTCCCTTTTCAGTGGCAAACCAGACAACACCAGTTTCAGAATCCACACAGATGTCATATACTATGTTTGAGGGCAGATAACTGTTTTCAGTCGTAAAATGCTGTAACTGGCTATTGTTGTCATCACTTATGAGATACGCACCGTCCCCGTTTGTTCCAAACCATTTCTGATGCGCAGCATTTATAGATATACAACGCGTGGAAACGCCAGATAAAAGATAGTCGGCAAGTCCTGAGCCGTCATTCCTGTTCACTTTATGCTGGATAAATATAGCGTTACCTTTTGCCATGTCATTCTTCGCCCAATAAAATGGACCGGATGTGGATGCTATCCACAGGTTGCCCTCATCATCCTCGTCAAGATCATATAAATATGTTGGGGCTATGTTTGAGCCGTCTTCATTTATAAAAGAGGTTATGCCATTCAAACGGTCATTCTTATAGTCATAATAATATAGCACAGGATGCCTTGACTGCGAGTTGACCATAAACATATACCCGTTTGACGGACTTATAAATGTACCTTGAATATCTATCGTTGTCTGTTTTTCAAAGGAATATTCTGAATGTGGAAAATTTTTTGACTCGTCATTGCTATTGAAACGCACAATATAGTTATCACAATAACCATTCATCACCCATAGGTTATTACTACTATCATACACCATTGATGTAATAACAGACTGCGACTGGTCAACGTTATATATAGGTGACAAGGCACTATTCTGGCTATTGTATGCACGAATCGGTTTATAGTCCTTATACTCATATAAACCTGAAGATGCTCCAACCCAGAAATGACTTCTATTTTGGGGATCAAACACCATACTATTAGCGGCAACGTAGTCATATCCCGTAATCTTGCCGGGATCTTCTAATTTACTCCATGTATCGTTATCAAAGTATTGTACCATTCCCGGACGGATGCCTGCTTCGTATGACATACCTGCAGCAAAGGCTCCTGCCGTAACAAATATCTTACCGTCATGCTTATATATCCTCCAGCAGTCACTCGTAAAGGGACTATCAGGTCTCACTCCTGACGATGCTGCAACTAAATTTCCTTCCCTCTCGATATATTTTGTCAGTTTGCTTTCTGCATTTGCGCCCCACCAGCATTTGTTTGCAGAGTCATAATATACCGTACCATCTGGTCCGTCCTTTGTTGTAGTGCTGCCTGCTGACTCTGGCATTCCATCAACAGCCTCACCAGGTTTGTATGTAGCTACTATATATTCATCTTTGGTATCAACCTTTAGTGTCCCAAAACCTGTTTTTATATATACATATTGACCATTAACCGAAAGTTGCTGGACTGTCCTGTCTTTTTGTGACGAAGCATTCTTCAGTCCTACGATAGATCCTATGTCATCCTTGGCAGACAGTATGTCTATCATATAGTCAGCATATACAATAAACAGTTTGTTGGTAGCCTTAACCCAGATGATGCGGATAATCTCCCTACTGCTTAAGGCTGGATTAGTGGAAATGTTATACTCCCTTATCTCTTCAGTCTTCACATTGTATGAGTAGAGATTACCATCAGCAAGCACATATACTTTACTGCCCGTAGGCTCAATGCCCGTTACGTTGGCATAAGAAGGATATATCTTCCATGTCCCTACAGCATCAGCCATTGCCACTGATAATGTGGCGTATAGTACAATTATAAATATGAGAAATCTCTTGAACATTCTTTACACCTTTCCACCTATTTTGCTTAACACTTCTTTGTTTATCTCCCTACGCTCTTTGTCGCGCCACCATCCCCACTTGTTTAGATATTTTATGGTACTTATGATGTGTATTATCATAAGTTTTAGACTCTTGCGCGAACCACGTGTAAAGGTATGATATATAGTTGCTTGCGGATAGAATATCGTACGATATTTCTGATGTACCCTACGTGTAAAATCTATATCCTCTGCATATAGGAAAAAACGTTCATCAAACATACCGATCTCGCTTATCGCCGACATTCTGAGAAACATGAAACAACCACTAAGAAATGGAACATTTAATATTTTTGTAAAACCTGACTGCACCAACTCAAATTTCGTATTCCTCCGCTTTATAAGGAATTCTGGCAGACAGAAACGCCCAAAGAAATCCAGTGGTGTAGGCAGCAATTTTGCCAGTCTCTGTATCTGTCCGTTAGGATACATTACCTTAGGCATCATCTGTCCTACCTCCTCGTGTTCATCCATGTAGTTTATCAGTGCCGGTATCACTTCTGGACCAAACCACACATCAGGGTTCACTACCAAATGATATTTACTTCCAAGTTTTTGTGCCTCCTTCAGAGCTACATTATGTCCACCGCCATAACCGTTGTTCTCGTGAGGCAGATATATCAGTTTAAAACCCTTTTCTGCCTTTTGCTTCAATTCAGGCTCACCCTTTAGTACACGTTCGGCAAACTCCTGCAATTCCTGTTTCAGGTCAAGCATATCGTCTGAGTGGTCTATCACATACACTATATCTACTGGCGAAGCGAAGAGGCTTCTCAGCACAGGCTCGAAATCGAGCAAATGGTGGTTATATGTTACTACTGATGCTGTGATCATCTTTAATTATAACGCGCGCACGCGCCTATTTATTGCGTACATTGAGCACAAATGCCCTTGACTACATATTCCACATCCTCCATTACGAATCCTTCGGGCATTTCGACCGTAGGAATCACATAGTCTTCAAGGCAATATGTGCGTCCGCATTTTGTACATGTAAAGTGTATATGGTTCAGGTGCTCACCATTCTCACATCTACACAAACAATACTTCTGCTGCCCAGTGCCATCGTCTATCATGTGCAGGAGGTGGTGCTCTGTAAACAGTTTCAACGCCCTGAATATGCTGCTCCTGTCCATGTGGGGCATCCATTGCTCCATATCGTGCAGGGTAAACGTTTCCGTCTGCCTGCTTGCCTTTTCCCATACCAATACCCTCACTGCCGTAGGTTTTACGCCGTGAGCTTCAAGGTGTTGCTCTGCTTCATTCATGAAATATTCCGTTTTAGTCGTGCAAAGGTACAAAAAATAGTTCAAAAGTACGTGAACTATAAACTATTTTTATTAACTTTGCAACTATGAACAGTAATAAACCATTGATTCTCGTTTCAAATGATGACGGCTACCATGCCAAGGGACTTAACTATCTTATAGATCTGCTCAATGGCATTGGCGACATCATTGTGTGTGCTCCTGAGAGTGTGCGCTCAGGTTATTCACGTGCCTTTAGCACTACTACTCTCTCCCTGAAACATCGTCGCCATAATGAGGGCAAGAATGATACTTCCATCGATGTATGGAGTTGTAGCGGAACCCCTGTTGACTGCCTTAAGATGGCTTATGCAAAAGTATGTCCGCGCAAACCCGACCTTGTGATAAGCGGTATCAATCATGGCAATAATGCCAGTACCAACCTGCACTATAGCGGCACTGTGGGTGTGGCTATCGAGGGGTCTATGAAGAAGATTCCTTCCATTGCCTTCTCTTTGTGCGACTATGACGACGAGGCAGACTTCGCTCCTATGTCGTCACTAATTCTCGAGATTGTCAACAATGTGCTCAAAGAAGGCTTGCCTCTCTACACCAGTCTTAACGTCAATGTTCCAAAAGAGTGGAATGGCGAGGTGCGTTATTGTCGCATGGCATATGGTCACTGGCGCAACGAGGTTGACGAGCGCAAGCATCCTGGCAATGGCAAACCATATTATTGGATGACTGGCTACTACCAGAATGACGAGCCTGATGCTCCTGACACTGATGCCTATGCTCTCGCTCACGGCTATGCCTCAATCACTCCTCTCACTGCTGATGCCACAGACTATAAATTCCTTGAAAGAATAAAGAAAGCATGAAGTATTATCTCATAGCAGGCGAGGCAAGTGGCGACCTCCATGCCTCACATCTCATATCCTCACTCATCAAGGAAGACCCTCAAGCCTCATTCCGATTCTTTGGGGGCGATAATATGTTGCAGGCTGCTGGTTCCAAGGGCGCTATGGTTCGCCACTATCGCGACCTTGCCTATATGGGTTTCATCCCTGTATTGCTCCATCTCCCCACCATACTAAGGGGTATGAAGCAGTGTAAGGCTGACATTATGCAATGGCAACCTGACTGTGTCATCTTCGTTGACTATGCTGGCTTTAACCTCAACGTGGCGAAATACTTACGTCAGCAAATCAATAATGGCAAGCTCAACACCAAACTATACTACTACATCGCCCCAAAAATTTGGGCTTGGAAAGAATATCGCATCAAGAATTTCAAGCGTGATATAGACGAGATGTTCTCCATCCTTCCGTTTGAGGTGTCTTTCTTTGAGAACAAGCACCACTACCCCATTCATTATGTTGGCAATCCTACGGCTGATGAGGTAAGGGAGTTCAAAGGTTCAAGAGTTCAAGAGTTCAAAGGTTCAAAGGTTCAAGAGTTCAAGAATTCAAGAGTTCAAGAGGCTTATATCCTTCTCCTCCCGGGTTCCCGCGGTCAGGAGATAAAAGACAACCTGCCTGCCATGCTTGAGGCAAGTGCTCCTTTTGTCAATGATTATTCTATCACTATCGCAGGAGCTCCTGGCATAGAACCAGAATACTATGCTCCTTTTATCCACAACCAGGAAGGAATAAAGATTGAGTTTGGCAAAACCTACGATCTGCTCAGCAATGCTACAGCAGCACTCGTCACCTCTGGCACTGCCACACTCGAGACTGCCTGTTTCGATGTTCCTCAGGTGGTATGTTACAAGACACCATTCCCTGCCATTATACGTTGGGCATTCAACCACATCATAAAATGCAAGTATATTTCCCTTGTCAACCTTATTGCTGACAAGGAAGTGGTACAGGAACTTTTTGCCGACCGTTTCTCTGTTGAAGCCATCCGCAATGAGTTACGCAATATTCTGCCTGGAGGCAATGTGCGCCAGCAGATGCTTGACGACTATCAGACTGTACACAAGCGTTTGGGTAACGAGTGCGCACCTGACAATGCTGCCCATATTATTGTTTCCTTATTATCATCTTCACAAAAGCATTAACCTGCGCCTCGGCATTCTTTTGTGCTAAGTCCATATTTTCTTTTGTTAGGCATCGCTTGCGCATCAGTGCCTTGGCACGATCAGCCATCGCCTTGCGGTCGGCGTTTGTCCACTTACCCGACTCAAAGAACGACTTAGTGCGCGTCTCATCGAGGAAATTCTCATCCAGCAGTTGTACAGGTGGTAAATCCACCTTTATTGAGTCACCCTTACGCTCTATCCATTTCTCGTCGCACTGACTGAAATCGATGCCTATACGCAGTGTACCGTAATAAATCCTTACCAACTCGTCATCTGAGAAGAACCCGCGTCTCACAGTATCCACCAGTTCTTCATCGCTGATAGAGAGGAATTCCCACTGTCCTATCTCCTTCATCTGTTCCACTATGGTAGGTGTATCGTCTATCTTGTCGCTATAGCCTACGGTGAGGCTATCATCTTTTATCTTATAGCCCATCCACACTATCACACCCACAATGGCGAGGAAGCACAGCGATGCCAATGTCAGCGTAACCTTGTTTATCGCATTGCTGGCACTCATGAGTTTTCTTAATCCAAAATCCATGCTATACCTCCTTTCCTATCATTATTCTCTATAAACGTGATGGTAACATTCTCCTGTCTGAAACCCATCCTTGCTATAATGGGTATCAGCATTCGCGCTGCACTCGCCTTTGCCATCTCTGGCAGTTTCAGTTTTGGGATATCTGCTATTATCGCCTTCCTTCCCTGTGCCTCGTAGTTTGACAGTTCTTCATCGCTGAAGTTACTCCTCAGCACAGCCACATATTGCCTTACGCCATCATGGTCTATGCTCGACGAGGTCATCACCACATGAGGCTTAGGCAGAATTATCTCTATCTTGTCACCTTCCCTTCGTATGTCTTCCACCTTTACGGCACTCATGTCTATATATGCCTTCAGCGTAGCATTAATGGGTATCGCCACCTTACGTTTACCCAATGAAGGCAGTTTCAGCGAGAAATCCTTGCCAAGCGCCTTGCCTGACAGTCCTATCACATCATCATGGGTCACTATCTTGTGCACCTTATACTCTGCGGTATAAAGTTTTGAGCATTGCTGTATCTGTTGTAGCATCATCGGTATGGTGTCTATCCTTTCAGGCTCAGCCGAAGAATCCGCATTTCCACCCTTGCACGATGCCATCACCACAGCCATCGCGCATGCACATACATATGTTATAAGATGTTTCATATCTCTTTTCTCTTATACTTCCACAAAAATCCCCGCCCTCTTTTCTGAAGAGCGGGGCTTTATGTCTATCCGATGTCTATTGTTAGTGTTAGTGGTTATTGTGTTATTTACGTGGTAAGAATTATCTTTAGGTGCTTTTGTTATAGTATTTTAAAAAGGCACGTTGATTGGGTCTTGCCACCGGATTTCGTTTACAAAGATAAGGAAAATATGGTACGTTGCCAAGAAAAATTGTATCTTTCTTTTCTCTGTTAAAATTCTTTAACATTGTGCACGTGCACACTTTTTACTTCCTTCCAAAATCGGCTGGAATCTCGCCCCATTTCTTAGTATCCCACTTCAGAATAGGAACTCTGAAAGCGTGGGTTCTTAACCACAATTCTGCCCTGCTCACCAGTTCCAGAGCCTTTTCTGTTTCTGGTGTCCGCTCCAGTTTTGTTTTACACTGTTGCTTCTGCACCCATATCTGTGCGTTTACTGAATCGGAATATATCACTTTATCTTTTATGCCCTGCTTCTCCATCAGTGCCAGTGCGTGCACTATAGCAAGAAACTCCCCTATGTTATTGGTGCCCTTGATAGGTCCAAAGTGGAAAATCTTGGCACCTGTCTGCAGGTCCACACACTGATACTCCATCGGACCAGGGTTGCCCGAACAACCTGCATCCACAGCCCAACTGTTTGCCTTGACCTCAATGGGCAAAGGCAACACTGTGTCGTTTCTGTATGTTGGAGGGTTTACTAAGTCCAACGTAGTTATCGTTAACGTTCTTGCGCTCCAGCAGGTGCTCAGGCGCTTCGCGGAGCCCGTTAATTACATTCTCTCAGGCACTTCTATACCGAGCAGAGCCATACCATTCTTGATGGTCTTTGCCACGTTGGCTGCTATGCACAGGCGCACCTGCTTCTGCTCCTCTGTCTCAGCATTGAGGATTGAGAAGTCGTGATAGAACTGGTTAAACGCCTTAGTCAACTCATAGCAGTAGTTGGCTATGCCTGAAGGACTGTAGTCCTTGCCTGCCTGTGCCACTGCCTCGACATATTCTGAAATCTTCTGGATGAGGTCAATCTCTTTAGTTGAGAGTTGAGAGTTGAGAGTTGAGAGAGTTGGGAGTTTTGAGGTTCCATCCATGTTCGCCTTCCTCAGTATTGAGCGTATTCTCGCATAGGTGTACTGTATGAACGGACCTGTGTTACCATTGAAATCTATTGACTCCTCTGGGTTGAAGAGCATATTTTTGCGAGCATCCACCTTCAGTATGAAGTATTTCAGTGCTCCCATACCAACTATGCGTGCTATCTCCTGCTTCTCTTCCTCGCTCATGTCGGCATTCTTGCCCAGTTCGTCGCTGGTCTTGCGTGCATCAGCTATCATGGTGGCTATCAAGTCGTCGGCATCTACCACCGTTCCCTCTCTCGATTTCATCTTGCCGTTAGGCAGTTCCACCATTCCGTATGAGAAGTGCACCAGGTCCTTGCCCCACTTGAAGCCGAGCTTGTCGAGCAATATTGATAGCACCTGGAAGTGGTAGTTCTGCTCGTTGCCCACCACGTAAATCATCTTGTCTATAGGGAAGTCCTGGAAACGCAGTTTCGCAGTACCTATATCCTGGGTCATATACACAGAGGTGCCATCGCTACGCAACAGCAGTTTCTCGTCCAGTCCCTCCTTGGTGAGGTCAGCCCATACTGAGCCGTCTTCCCTCTTGTAGAAGAAGCCTTTCTCCAAACCTTCCTCCACCTTGTCCTTACCTTCGAGGTAGGTGTCTGATTCGTAATATATCTTGTCGAAACTTACGCCGAGTGCCTTGTATGTCTCGTCGAAGCCTGCATATACCCACTCGTTCATCTTAGCCCACAGGGCGCGCACCTCGGGGTCATTGTTCTCCCATTTTACGAGCATCTCGTGAGCCTCCTTTATCAGCGGAGCCTCCTGCTTGGCTTTCTCCTCGTCCATGCCCTGAGCCACGAGTTCCTTTACCTCCTCGCGGTAGTGCTTGTCGAAAGCCACATAATAGTCACCAATGAGGTGGTCGCCCTTCTTGCCTGATGTCTCAGGTGTCTCACCGTTGCCCCACTTGAGCCATGCGAGCATAGACTTACAGATGTGTATTCCTCTGTCATTTACTATGTTGGTCTTCACCACCTTGTTGCCGTTAGCCTGCATTATCTGTGCCAGCGACCAACCCAGCAGGTTGTTTCTCACGTGACCTAAGTGGAGAGGCTTGTTGGTGTTAGGCGAAGAATACTCTATCATCACCAGTGGAGAGTCTTCCTTAGCCTGCTTCTCGCCATAGTGCTCGTCGCTGTCTATCTGTGCCAGCAGGCTGAGCCATGCCTCATCGCTGATGGAGAGGTTGAGGAAACCCTTCACCACGTTATAGCCACTGATGGCTGTGCAGTTCTTGGTCAGGTATTCGCCTATCTCCTGTGCCGTAGCCTCTGGTGCCTTCTTCGACATCTTGAGGAATGGGAACACTACGAGTGTGAGGTTGCCCTCAAACTCGGCACGGGTCTTCTGCAACTGCACCATCTTCTCTGGCACATCCTGACCGTAAAGTTCTTTTATCGCTGCAATGGCAGCGTTCTGTATTGTTTTAATCATAACTATAAACTTCGTACGAAAACGAAACGCCCTTTGGGCTACGAAACGCTTCGCTACGAAAACTGTAAACTGTGAACTATGAACTGTGAACTATGAACTGTCAACTACCCCACCTGACTGCCAGGCTTCACATTCTTTGATGTTGTGGCTACAGAGAGTGAGCCGTCGTAATCTACTGCTGAGAGTATCATGCCCTGACTCTCCTCACCCATCATCTTGCGTGGAGCGAAGTTTGCTACGAACAGCACCTGCTTGCCCACCAGTTCCTGTGGGTCTTCGTAGTATGCTGCTATGCCTGAGAGGATTGTCCTGCCGTCAGGTGTTCCGTCGTCTATGTGGAACTTCAGCAGCTTCTTTGATTTCTTCACCTTCTCGCATGAGGTAACCAGTCCCACACGGATGTCGAGTTTCTCGAAGGTCTCAAAATCCACGTTCTCCTTCACTGGTTCTGGCACATACTCCGCAGCCTCGTTAGCCTTCTTGGCATCCTCCAGTTTCTTCAGCTGTGCCTCTATCACGCTGTCTTCTATCTTCTCGAAGAGCAGTGATGGCTCGGCCAGCTGGTGACCAGCCTTCAGGATGTCCATGCTGCCCAACTGCTCCCAACTGAATGTATCGAGGTTGAGCATCTCGCGCAGTTTCTTTGATGAGAAAGGCAGGAACGGCTCGAATGCTATGGCGAGGTTTGCCGTCAGCTGCAGACAGACGAAGAGTATGGTCTTCACCCTCTCAGGGTCGGTCTTCCACACTTTCCATGGCTCACACTCCGTGATGTAGCGGTTGCCTATGCGTGCAAGGTTCATCGCCTCTTTCTGTGCCTCACGGAACTTAAACTGCTCCAGATAGGTCTCCACGTCGGCCTTCACGTTCTTGAATTCGTCTATCGCCTGCTTGTCCACCTCTGTCAGTTCGCCACACTCAGGCACTTTGCCCCCAAAATACTTCTTGGTCAGTTGCAGGGCACGGTTTACGAAGTTGCCATAGATAGCCACGAGTTCCGAGTTGTTGCGCTCCTGGAAGTCTCGCCATGTGAAGTTGTTGTCCTTCGTCTCAGGCGCATTGGCTGTGAGCACATAGCGCAGCACATCCTGCTTGCCTGGCAGGTCCACCAGGTATTCATGCAACCACACAGCCCAGTTGCGTGAGGTTGAAATCTTGTCGTCCTCCAGGTTGAGGAACTCGTTGGCAGGCACGTTGTCTGGCATTATGTAGCCTCCGTGCGCCTTCATCATCACTGGGAATATGATGCAGTGGAACACTATGTTGTCCTTGCCTATGAAGTGTACCAGTCGGGTGTCCTCATCCTGCCACCATTTCTGCCATGTGCCCCACTTCTCGGGCTCGCGGTCGCAGAGTTCCTTGGTGTTTGAGATATAGCCTATAGGGGCATCAAACCACACATAGAGCACCTTACCCTCAGCACCCTCCACTGGCACTGGTATGCCCCAGTCCAGGTCGCGCGTCATGGCACGAGGCTGCAGGTCCATGTCGAGCCAGCTCTTACACTGTCCATAGACATTCGGGCGCCACTCCTTGTGGTCCTCCAGTATCCACTTCTTCAGCCAATCCTGATACTTGCCCAGAGGCAGATACCAGTTCTTTGTTGCTCGCTTCACCAGTCCGTGACCAGGGTTGTTCTTGTTTGTCGGGTTGATGAGCTCGTCAGGCGAGAGTGTGGCACCACACTTCTCACACTGGTCACCGTAAGCGTTGAGGTTATGACAGCGCGGACACTCGCCCACTATGTTGCGGTCGGTCAGGAACTCGCCCGTCACCTCGTCACAATACTGCTCCTCTGTTATCTCCTCCAGTTCGCCCTTGTCATAAAGGGTACGGAAGAAGTCTGAGGCAAACTTATGGTGAATCTTCGAGGTAGTGCGGCTGTATATGTCGAATGATATGCCAAACTCCTCAAACGATTTCTTAATCAGTTCATGATAGCGGTCCACCACCTGCTGCACGCTGATGCCCTCCTGACGGGCGCGTATGGTGACAGGCACTCCATGCTCGTCTGAACCGCCTATAAACAGCACGTCGCGCTTCTTCAGTCTGAGGTAGCGAACGTAAATGTCAGCAGGCACATACACACCTGCCAAGTGACCTATGTGCACGCCGCCGTTAGCATAAGGCAGAGCCGATGTCACCGTGATTCTCTTATAGTTCTTCTTTTCCATTCTATCTGTTATTCATCAATCTTGCTCGCAAAATTACTATTTTTTTTCCATATATGCAAATAATCTGCGAGAATACACCTCATTTATATCACACGCACGCGCAAAAAAACGGCAAAAAATTTGGAAGTTACTGAAAAAAAACTTAATTTTGCATTTATAAATCTATTCTAACCTAAAAAGACGCCTATGACTACACTCGTTATTTTGCTACAGCTCCTGATTGTAGCGGCAATGATTTTTATTGGTGCCAGGATTGGCGGCATTGCCCTTGGCATCTATGGCATGGTAGGTGTCTTTATCCTTGTGTTTATTTTCGGACTCGACCCAGGTTCCATACCTGTTGATGTGATGCTCATCATCGTGAGTGTCATCACGGCTTCTGCGTCGTTGCAGGCAGCTGGCGGCATGGACTATATGGTGAATGTGGCGGCAAAGTTTCTCAAGAAGCACCCCAACCACATCACCTTCCTTGCTCCGCTCGTCACCTGGTTCTTCAGCCTCATGGCTGGCACAGCCCACACCTGTTATGCCCTGCTCCCTATCATTGCCGAGATAGCTCGCAAGAACAAGGTGCGCCCTGAGCGCCCTCTCAGCGTTGCCACCATCGCGGCTTCCTTGGGTTGCACAGGCTCTCCCGTCTCAGCGGCTACGGCTGCCATCCTCTCTCATGAGCTGTTAGGCGACAGAGGCATCACCATGAAGGATATACTCCTTGTCACCATCCCAGCCTCTTTGATTGCCATACTGGTAGCCTCACTGGTGCAGAACTACGTGGGCAAACCTCTGGAGCATGACCCTGAGTATCAGCGACGCATCAAGGAGGGTATCATCAAGGACGAGGATGCCTCTTCTTCTGGCGAGATAGCTGTCAGTCCTCAGGCTAAGTGGGCAGTCATAATATTCATGATGGGTGTGCTGGCGGTGGTAGTGCTTGGCATATTCTCCGAACTCCGTCCGTTTGACGATAACGAGAACAGACCTATGAGCATGAACTCAGTCATCGAGGTCATCATGATGAGCATCGCCGCCCTGATACTGCTGGTGGGCAAGGCTGATGTGCGCGAGGCTGCTCGCGGCAATGTCTTCGCCTCTGGCATGAACGCCATGGTGTCCATCTTCGGTGTGGCATGGATGGGTAGCACTTTCTTCGAGAACAACCACGATGTGATAATGGGTCGTGTAGAGCATATTCTCAATGCCTATCCTGTACTCTTTGCCTTGCCGCTCTTCGTGTTCAGCATCATGCTCTTCTCTCAGGCTGCCACAGCCAAGACGCTCTATCCCGTAGGCTTGTCATTGGGTGTTCCCCCGCTGGTGATGCTGGCTTTATTCCCAGCAGTCAATGGCTACTTCTTCCTGCCTAACTACCCTACCTCAGTGGCTGCCATAGGCTTCGACCGCACTGGCTCCACCAGCATAGGCAAATACGTGATTAACCACTCCTTCCAGCTGGCTGGCTTCATCACCACCTTTGTCAGCATCGGGGTGGGATATCTTATTATTCAGCTGCTGTATTAATTAGAAATTAGGAATTAGGAATTAGGAATTAGAAATTAGAAATTAGGCTCCGAGCTTTGCTCGAATAATTATCAATTGTCAATTATCAATTATCAATTATCAATTTAATAACTATGACTGAACAGAAATTCCGTATTGAGTCTGACCTCTTAGGTGAGCTCAAAGTTCCAGCAGACGCCCTCTATGGCGTACAGACACAGCGTGGTATCAACAACTACCATATCTCACGCAAGACCATGTCCATGTATCACGAGTTTATCAAGTCCATAGCCTACGTGAAACTGGCTGCCGTGGAGACCAACCGCACTCTCGGCGCTATCGACGGCGAGATAGCCGATGCCATAGCAGCTGCCTGCAAAGAGATAATCGACGGCAAGTGGTACGAGCACTTCCCCATCGACATGGTGCAGGGCGGAGCAGGCACCTCTGTCAATATGAATGCCAACGAGGTGATAGCCAACCGTGCCCTCGAGATTATGGGTCACGAGAAGGGCGACTACCAGTACTGTCTGCCTAACGACCACTGCAACTGCGGACAGTCCACCAACGATGTCTATCCTACCACCATCCGTCTTGCCGTTATCCGCTACAACAAGAAGCTCATCGGTGCCCTCACAGGGCTCATCAGTGCCTTCCGCTATAAGGGCGACGAGTTTAAGGACTGCATCAAGATGGGTCGCACCCAGCTGCAGGATGCTGTGCCTATGACCAGCGGACAGGAGTTTAACGCCTATGCCAACAATCTGGAGGAGGAGATAGCCAACCTTGATCGCAACGTCAAACTGATGCTTGAAATCAACATGGGTGGCACAGCCATCGGCACAGGACTGAATGCCGTGCCAGGCTTCGCCAAACTCTGTGCTGCCAACCTCTCCAAACTCACTGGCGAGGCATTCGTATCAGCCTCTGACCTTGTGGAGGCAACCCCTGACACTGGTGCATACGTCAGCTATTCATCAGCCCTCAAGCGCCTGGCAGTGAAACTCTCCAAGATATGTAACGACCTGCGCCTCATGGCTTCTGGTCCACGTTGCGGACTCAACGAGATTAACCTCCCACCTAAGGCACCTGGCTCATCCATCATGCCTGGCAAGGTCAATCCAGTCATCCCTGAGGTGGTCAACCAGGTATGCTTCAAGGTCATCGGCAACGATACCACCATCTCCTTCGCAGCCGAGGCAGGACAGCTTCAGCTCAACGTCATGGAGCCTATCATCACCGAGTCGCTCTTCGAGAGTCTCATCTGGCTCAAGAAAGCCATCGAAACCCTCACCCAGGAGTGCGTACTCGGCATCACGGTCAATAAGGAACGCAACCTCGAGATGGTCAAGCACTCCATCGGCATCGTCACAGCCTTGAACCCTTACATAGGCTACAAGACCTCTACCAAGATAGCCAAGGAAGCCCTCGAGACCAACCGCTCCGTCTATGACATAGTGCTCGAGCAGGGCATCATGACCCAAGAGAAACTCGACGAGGCTCTCAACCCAGAGAATATGCTCGTGTCGCATAAATTGTAATTATAAGGAGTTTAAAAAAGAATGAAACATAAAAATTATGAATAAAAAAAAAATCTACAATAAGCCCATAGCGAAAGTGGTGAAGATAGACTGTGTGTGTATAGTTGATACATCAGGCTATGGACCTGGAGGCTCAGGGGGAGGGAGCAGTGTGACAGAAGTGCCAGTAAGCACAGAGACGGAATAATAATCACCCCAATAAGAGATACGATTATGAAGTACATGAAAAATCTAATGAGTTTCGCTGTCACCATGTTGATGGTGTTGTCTGGTGCAGTTATGACGGGCTGTTCCCACGACGACGACGCTACACCAGAAGAGCACATCCGTCTGCATCTGAGAGTAACGGCTCATAAGGGTGGTAGTGACGATGTTGATGTCAAGAGCCGTGCCCTCACCCCTTCTGAAGACGGCAAGTCTATCGTTTCCACGTGGAAGAAGGGTGATGTCGTGTTAGTGTATTTTAATAAGTTTGATAACGATTATTACAACAGCGGTCAGGTAACCGCTGACAGCGACGGCAAGTCAACCACGCTGTCAGGAGATATTGATTTTTGGACAAGCTGGGCTGACCCACACCACTTCTTGTTGGTTCATCCTGGCATAGAACCCATTGACTATACAGGGCAGAACGGTGTACTGTTTTCTAAGGACAATGCAGACAAATCTATAGAGAGCAACTACGATTTCTCTAATGCAGAGATTCAACTCTCTGTAAAAAAAGGACAAGGCATCAACGACGTGGAAGGTCACTTCCACAATCAGCAGGCTATAGTGAAGTTCTCACTGAAGGACGAGGATGACAAGCCTATTAACGCCACCAGACTGATAATTGACGCCGACGAGATGCTGCTTAAGAGAACCATTACCGACAACGACAAACACGAGACTGGCAATCAGCTCATTGTCGATACCCCTACCCCTATGAGCGATATCCATGTGGCTCTGGCTGATTTCAAGGGCGACCACATGGCTGTTACCGCCATTACCGAGAATTCAGCCTACACCTATTACGGTGAAAACTACACCTACGAGAAGAGCAAGTATTACCAGACACCGCTGACCATGATTGAGACCCCTTGCGCAAGGGTGACTGAAGAAGACAAGGGCAAGGTGTTATGCACTGACGGCACTGTGTGCACAAAGGACGAGGCAGCTGCAGCCAGCAAGACCCCCATTGCCGTGATATTCTATGTGGGCAAAGACGGTGGCGAATCACGTATGCAGTACAGACACGGACTGGCAATGTCGCTCACTGATTGCGCTGTGAATCAACCTACCTTCGACACTGCTCCTACAGCAGCCACCAGTCATACACCAGCTACACCAAAATGTAGCGGTGGATGGATGCTGCCCACAGAGGACCAGTGGAATAAGTTCTTCGATTTTGCTGGTCGCAATTTTAACGACTGCAACAACGTGATGAACAACGCTGGTGGCACACCATTCGAGTCAGGCTACTTCTACTGGACAAGCACCGAGCAAGACCAGTATCAGGGCAAGGGTATCATCTTCTATAGCGACAGCGATGCAAGCACCACCAACGCTTCCAAGACATCAACAGGAAGCACCTACAAGGTCCGTCCTATCATTACATTCTAACCCACCAAACCCCAAATTTATATGAACAAACGAATAACAATATGGACGCTCGCTGTCATGCTAAGCTGCAGTTTTACAGCCATACTCTCGTCATGTTCCGACGACGATTTAAGCAACTCGGGCGGTTATACTCCCTTCAATCCTAACTATGACCGTATGGATGTAAAGGTTACATCTGATATACCAACAGCAGTCATCAGCAACTTTGACGACAAGTCGATGGGAGCAGCCCTTCAGCGCCGTCTCTCCAAGACCAGCTCGTCCATACAGCATGACACCAAGATGGTGCTCATCAAGGGCGAGGACATCAAGGGTCGCCCTCTGACTGAGTGGCTTGAGGCAACCAAACTCTATCTCAGGGGTGGTTTCATAGCCATAGAGAAACCACATAACGCCCATCTGGTGGAGATGATGGAGCAAGTGTCAGCAAAGTTGAATCAGGCTGCTTATGACATTCTCACTGATGATGACGACAGCGACATCAAGATTGAAATTGAGGAGCCCGATGAGCCTTCAAGCAACTCCATCAATGCCGATGCAGCACAGATGAGCACTCGCCTTGCCAACATTGAGGCGATGACCTCCACCAGCAGCGATGATAATGCCCCAGTAGCCGAGATGGTCATCTTCTCGCGCAAGGGCTATTACCAGTGTGCGCCCTATGGCACCAAGACCTTCTCAACTACCACAACGAAGAAAGACGGAACCAAGACCACACAGACCCACACCATCACTCAGGAGTATAACCTGCGCAACAGCGGCTACCTTGCCGATGGCGCTGCTGAATGGATAAACGACCATACGTCAGGCAAGGCAAGTTCTAAGGGGAGACTCATCTCCAAAGCCGATGGTCAGGGAGCCATCAACGAACTGATGAGTGCCAGCGAGGAGCACACCTACCAGACAGCCCTCTTAGCACAAGTGCCTACAGAGGACTATGACTGCTACATGATACGTCCTGCTTCCAAGGATAACGGCTTCAAGGAAATAGTCCGCGTATGGGGTGTGCACAACATGAACAACAATAAAGACTACTACTGCATAGAGCAGAAGGTAACAGCATCAGTGGGTGGCCAGAAAGACAACTATACGTATATTCCCGTTACAATTGGTGGAACGTATCATGCTGAAACACTCTACTTAGGTCCCTACAAGGAAAACGAGTGGCTAAGAGACGACTTCTACGGAGCATGGTTCAACAGCAGCGATTTCAGCATCGACATAAAGGGTAACGGAGACATCAAACTGGAAGATGCCATTCCCGATACCGACAACAACGACGTCAGCCGCTCTGTTGCCGTAGGCGAGACACATTCTGAGACCAATTCCATCGGCGCCACCATCACAGGCATATTCACAGGCTCTCCTGGTGCGAGCATCAGCGGCAACTATTCACACGGATGGACTGACGGCACCTCGTTCACCATGACCACCACATCCAACGCCAAAGAGCTGAAGTGCGTGAAGAACACTGACGGCACCACAGCTAAGTGGCAGTACAGCTGTGGCACTGATATGATGAACGGCGACGACGACGAGCACCCACTGGCACCCGATGCACTGACCAACGATGTTGACATCGACAACCAGGTGTGCTACTCTGTCAACAACCCCTCAGGTGCTTACACCATAGATGTGTTCCACAAGAGCGAAATGGCATCACTCTATGTTGATGATGATGATAAGGAGAAACTGACAGCATCAACAGTGGAGAATGATAACGACGCAAAAATCCGCTACACCCTCGCAACACCTAACCGTGCAAAGCAGATGTGGACTATGGATGTTACTTTCCCTGAGATAGCAGAAGAGGGTTACGAAGAGGTAAAAACCAAACTGACACAAGCTCTGCAAACCCAGTTCCCAGACCTCTACCAACCCCATCTGGAACTGGCTGACCAGACCGAGGAAAGCGAAAATACCATACAGTTTCTCGTCAACTACTCTAAGGAACTGGCCGCTGACCCCAATTCCCTGCAGACACTCAAGGAGTATGCTCTGACATATAAAATCTCGCAATTCACCATCAAGTGGTATAATACCGACCACAATGTGAAGCACAACACATATAACATGACCATCAAGGCAAAGTAAGATATACTATCCTTATTTAATATAAAACTATAAATCTTTATTTCAACATGAAAATTATTGATTGCGAATTTCATTATTATTTACCTGAGTTGATGGACTATCTTGCTACGCGAGATAAGGCACCGAGGTATTATCCTGAGACAAAAGTTCTGGAAGTGAGAGATAAAGTCTATGGCCACCTCAGTGGTGTGACGAACACTTATCCTGTTATAGACGAGTTGACGAATTTCGGCGCGGAGAGAGTGGCTGAGATGGACCGTAACGGCATCGACGTTGCTGTGATGTCTTCTTCGCCTGCACTGGAGGAACTGCCTGAAAAGGAGAGTGTGTATTTCGCCAAGAAATCTAACGATGCCGTGGCTGAACTCATCAAGAAATTCCCTGGCCGCTTCATGGGTGCTGCCGTTTTGCCTACACCATACGTGGACGAGGCTATAAAGGAGCTGGAGCGTTGCGTCAAGGAACTGGGATTCAAATACTGGCACACACACTCCAACTACATGCACGAGCACCTGTATGAAGAGAAATACCTTCCTCTGCTGGCTAAGGCTGAAGAGCTGGGCTGCGCCGTATATGTGCATCCTCAGGCTTCTGACGACAAGGATATGAAGGACATGGGCTATGTATATTCTTCACCTGGTCTGGGATTCGGACTGGATGCCATGAAGACATCGCTGAGACTGATTCTGAACGGCACCTTCGACAAGTTCCCTAAGCTGAGAATGATTCTCGGCCATTGCGGCGAGTACTTCCCATTCATCATCGACAGGGTGGACAACCGCTTCGCATGGATTAAGGACGACGAGGTGAAGATGAAGCACACAGTGGCATACTATTTCGAGAACAAGAACGTAGTCATGACCACCAGCGGCATCATGTCTAAAAACACCATTGAGTGCACCAAGAAAGCGTTTGGCATCGACAGCATCATCTTCGCTTCTGACTATCCTTACGAATGCCTGTCAAACATGATGAAATTCGTGAAAACTCTCGACTTAACGGAAGAAGAAAAGGAAAAGTTCTTCCACCTGAATGCTGAAAAGTACATTTTAAGTTAGCACTACTCACACACAAAATCGCGAGGATTTTAACATTTCACGGTTTTCCACAGCGCTAAGGGCATTGCCTCCGTTTGTAAAAGCAATGCTTTTAGCGCTAATTTTTTTATCATTATTTGCAAGTTTAAATAAAAAGGTGTAAATTTGCAGCGTGAGATATGTCTGATAGACTATCGACAATAAGGAGATTATGAACTTATATATAACTAAAACACAAACTATTATGAAAAAGACTATCCTAAATTCTTGGGTGGCAATAGTCCTTGGCAGTGTTGCTCTGTTCACTACATACAGCTGTACTGACGACGACCTGGCTAATGGTGGAGGAGGCAACTCTCCTTTCAACCCTAACATTGACCAGATGACGGTCAAGGTTACAGCCGATGTGCCCACAGCTGTGCTCAGTTCTTTTGACGACAAGTCGATGGGAGCAGCCCTTCAGCGCCGTCTCTCCAAGACCAGCTCGTCCATACAGGCTGACACCAAGATGGTGCTCATCAAGGGTGAGGACACCAAAAGTCTTTCTGTTACTGAGTGGTTTGAGATGACCAAGATCTATCTCAAAGGTGGCTACATAGCTGTAGAGAAACCTCATGATGCCCATATGGTACAGGTGATGGAGCAAGTGTCAGCAAAGTTGGAGCAGGCAACACATGAAATCCTTACAGAGGATGATGGCAGTGGGATTACTGTGAATATTATCCCACCAAATACACCTTCCAGCAACTCTCTCAATGCAGAGGCTGAGCGCTTCAAGGTTCGTCTGGCTAATATCGAAGCACTGGCTTCCAGGTCTTCCACCTCTGAAAACCAGCCTGTGGCTGAGATGGTCATCTTCTCTTGCAGGGGTTATTATCAGTGTGCACCTTATGGAAAGAATGTAGTTACCATAGGAACAAATGGTAATAGTGGCGCTTCACAAACCATCACCATACCTTATAGCAACCGCAACAGCGGTTTGCTTGCCGATGGCGCAGCAAAGTGGATAAATACCAAGAGTGATGAGCAGGCGGTCACAAAGAGCAGCATCATCTCCAAGGCTGATGGCGGTGGTGCTATCAATGAGATTATGAGTGCCAGCGAGGAGGAAACCTATCAGGCAGACCTGTATTCAATGACATTTGATGACCAAAACGACAAAAGCAAGATGTTTTGGGATTGTAAGCCAGGTGCCTATACGGAGATATACCGTATATGGGGTGTCAACAACACGGAGACCAATCGCGACTACTACTTTGTAGAGCAGAACGTGACAGTAGGCATGGGTGGCAAAAAAGACGGCGATGATCGCTTTGACCCTAACAAGACATTGTATCATGGCCCATACAAAGAAGATGAGTGGATAAATGCCAGTTATGAATTTTTTGTTGAAATTAATGGAAAGTTAGAACAATGTAAATATGACCATTTCTATGGTTCATGGTTTGACTACGGTGAATATAAGTTGGATATTTCAGGCAATGGCAATATTATGCTTCAAAATGCCCTTCCTGAGACAGACAACAACACCACCAGCGTATCTATAGCAGTAGGTGAGTCTTTCTCACAGACTTCCACCATTGGTGCCTCCGCTAGTTTCGGTTTTGTAGGTGAGAACCCCTCTTTTTCCATCAGCGGCAGTAAATCACGCGGATGGACGAATGGCAACAGTTATACCATGACGACCACCACAAACTCCAAGGAACTGAAGTGTGTGAAGAATACCAGCGGCACACAGGTGCAGTGGTACTATAGTTGCGGCACAGACATGATGGCTGGTGGCGGCAACAAGCATCCTCTGGCACCTGATGCCCTCACGAATGACGTAAATATTAAGAACCAGGTTTGCTGGTCGGTAGATAATCCTACTGGAGCCTACACCGTCAATGTCGAGCATAGCAGGACAACAGCATGGCTGGCAAATAGAGGTGGCGACGACAAGACAATAGGCACCTGTGAGGAAGATAAGAACACGGAACACACCTATCAGTTCACCATGCTCGTCCCTAACCGCGCCAAGCAGACATGGTATATGGATGTCACCTTCCCAGAGATTGATGACCCAAAATATGCTGGTGTGAAGACTCAACTCACCGATGCCCTGGCAAAGCAGTTCCCTGACATCTATCAGACATCAATGGAATTGGCAGACAAGACACCAGAGAGCGAGAACACCATCAAAGGCATAGTGAATGCTTCAAGGAAGATGTTTATGAACCCTAACGCCATGCAGACGTTGAAGGAGTATGGAAGGACATATCAGCTGTCAGAGTACACCATCAAGTGGTACAACAACTTGGTGGATGATGATGGCGATCCTATTCACGGAACGTATACAATGCCTGTGCATGTGAAGTAACGGTTAAAGGTTAAAGATTATGATAAAGAAAATATTTTTCGCTGCTGTGCTCCTTGTGTGCGCACAGGCAGCAATGGCAGAGAATGTGCTCTATGCTCAGGTAGAGGGCACTAATATGACACTGAAGTATGGCGAGAAGCCAGCCGATTCCGGTAGCATAAAAAACTATCAATTCGACGGCACAACAGGATGGAATGCCATTTTCTACGGAACCATCACCACTGCAACAGTTGACGCCAGCTGTGCCAATTTTAATGGAAATAGCACGAGAGCCCTCTTCAATGGGTTCTCAAAACTTACTGCTATAGATGATATTGGCAACCTCAACACCGCTAATGTTGAGGATATGTATAGTATGTTCTCCGAATGTTCAAAACTGACAACTCTCGACTTGCGTTCGATGAATACTGCGAAGGTGACCAACATGGCTATGATGTTCTACCACTGTTCAGGTCTCACATCGCTTCGGGTCAGCAAATTTAATACAGCAAATGTGACAAATATGAACCAGATGTTCGACGGCTGTTTAGCACTTACCCTACTCAACCTCTCCGAATGGAACACCGCAAAGGTGAAATCTATGACAAGTATGTTTGATGGATGCTCTAATCTTGTCACTATTTATGTTGATTCAGGATGGAACACAGATGCTGTGACTACCAGCGAATTTATGTTCTTAGACTGCACTAGTATAAAAGGTAGTGACGGCACGACATATGACCCTTCCAAATTGGATAAGACATATGCCCGCATAGGCGATGGCGATGAGAACAAAGGATATATGAATGTTGGAATGCTGAAAACAAACCTTGCTGCAGGCAGACGGTGGGTTACCTGGTACAACATTTACACATACGTCATTGATGAAGATGAAGATGCTGATGCTTATGCAGCAGAATATGATGCACAAAACTCACGTCTGATACTGCATAAGATAGGCAATGGCAAAGTCATTCCCGAAGAAAATGCTGTCATCATCGTTGCAGGCAAGGACAATGAATATATCATAATGAATGAAGTCAAAGACGCACATGCAGATATGCCTACAAACCACCTGTCGACCCGCAAACATTATGATGATAATTGGTATGGAATCGATGGCGATATCTATGTGATGGGAATGGTAAATGGCAATTTTGGCTTCCACAAATTTGATAAAACCAAAGAAATGCCGTACTACAAGGCATATCTGCAAATACCATCAGGCAGCAGTGTTTCTGCTATCAGCCTTGCGTTCAGCGAGGAAGTGACAGGCATTAAGGAAGTATATGTGGACGAAGGACAGGCTGCAAGGAACAAGGTGCTAGGCGATGACAGTTGGTACACCCTTAACGGTGTGAGACTTAATGGCAAACCCAGCTCACCTGGCCTATATATATATAATGGTAAGAAAACAATAGTAAAGTAGGGAGGCTCACGTCATGAAAAGAATATATCAGAAGCCAGAAATAAAAGCCGTAAGTATCGTTTTGCCAAAGCTGCTCGGCGATGACAGTATGACAATTCCCGTATATACCGAATCGGAGGACGAGATCAACAATCCTGAGGAGGTTTGGTAACTCCATGTGGATTTAACCTTCAGGTACACAATAGGCACCGCCCCTTTTCAGGGCAGTGCCTATTTTTTTGTACCTTGTCACCTTACATGTGACTAACGCAACTGGAGGTAGTCAGTATAGTACAGATAGCTGTCAGTATAGCGTTGATGATAACGCTCCAATTCTTCTTTGCTTGTTCAGACATAACTGTTTAATTAGAAATTAGTAATTAGAAATTAGGAATTTTGTTTAACCACAGATTTCACGGATTAACACGGATTATTTTTCTCGCAAAGGGCTGGCGCACGGAGTACACAATCCGCATGGCTTGGCGTGAGTGCTGAAAGCACGACCTTTGCTCTTTTGCGTAACTAAGGACAACTGGCAGAGCCAGTGATGGAGCAATTAAGACATACTTGGTGAGCTTGCTCACATAAGGATGG